>Ga0208789_1000137_pt1 | contig 99212 bp, 96 predicted proteins | sample Methanotroph_Enr_FD_187368 | JGI IMG/M metagenome (GOLD analysis project Ga0208789, IMG submission 187368) | Enriched soil microbial communities from Old Woman Creek wetland in Ohio, USA - Methanotroph_Enrichment_5 (SPAdes) (version 2) | ecosystem: Environmental > Terrestrial > Soil > Wetlands... | reverse complement strand
AATTTCGAAATATTTTTTCTAGTTAAAATCGACTGCATTTTTGCAGCTTATCGCCGACTTGTTTTGTCAGCGAAGGCGCGCATTTTACAGGGCTTTTAATTCTCGTCAAGACTAATTTCGAAATATTCTTCGTAGTTAAAATTGACTTAAATAATGCGGCAAATCTTTTGGTTGCACCACTATCGGGTACCGCAAAAATCTAAAGTGCTACGCACTTTGATTTATTGGTTGCGGGAACAGGATTTGAACCTGTGACCTTCGGGTTATGAGCCCGACGAGCTGCCAGACTGCTCCATCCCGCGTCCGATTCGACGTACTTGCCGTCGAGAGGTGAGACTATAGCAAACTCACACTCCTACTGCAAGAACTATTGTGGATTTTTACAATAAATTTAACTTGATAGTTACCGTGAAGTTGACTTGTAAAAGAGCTTTAGCGTATCACACTGCGTACGTATGCCAAGTCAGCCTCAGTATCGACGCCAGTTGCCGGAGCATTTTCGCTGATAGCAACTGCAATTTTGTACCCTTGGTATAGCACACGCAACTGCTCCAGACTTTCATATTGTTCAATCGCAGCTGGAGGTATATACGCGTACTGTTTCAGAAATTGTGTACGGTAAGCATATATACCAACATGCCGATATACAGGCATGCCAGAAGGCAACTCTGCATTGCTGGCAAAAACATCTCTAGGATACGGAATAGGCGCGCGGCTAAAATAAAGCGCATGACCTTGCTTATCCAATACCACTTTTACAATGTTTGGATTGATGAAATCCGATTTAGTATGAATGCTATGGCATGCTGTTGCCATTACCGCTTCCTTGTTATTGGCCAAGGTTGCAGCAACCTCAATAATTAGGGAGGGCTCTATCAAAGGCTCATCACCCTGAACATTAACAACGATAGCATCGTCTTGCCAACCCTCACGTAATGCAACTTCAGCAATGCGGTCTGTACCACTTACATGATCTGCACGCGTAAGCATTGCTGCATGCCCATGCCGGTTAACCGCCTCCATGATGCGTACATCATCAGTCGCGACAATAGTCTGAATTGCGCCGCTAGACTTAGCCCGGTCCGCAACATGCACCACCATAGGCTTGCCTGCAATATCCAACAAAGGCTTACCCGGCAGCCTTGTGCTGGCATACCGCGCGGGGATTACGACATGGAATTCCGGGGAATTTTTTTGAGAGTTATGCAATTTCTTCATCATCCCCTAATTTGCGTGCCTCATCTTCCAGCAACACTGGAATGCCATCTCTAATAGGGTAAGCCAGACGTGCCGACTTTGAAATCAGCTCATTTGTCACTTTATTGAAGATCAATGGGCCTTTGGTAACAGGACAAACCAAAATTTGCAGGAGTTTTGTATCCATATCTGCCTCGATTTATTTACTATTCAATTTATTTAATACAATCGGCATTAAACCATTTTTTATCACAGCACTCACTGGCAATACCCAAAAATTTGACCGGGCGAACGCCCGGCACTTCACCGCATCTTTTTCCGTCATCACTACAATATCCGCCCCAATGTGCTCAAAATCTTCAGCCTGGAACGCGTGATGATCAGCATAAGCTCGACTTTCAAACTCCAAACCCAAGTGCCTAAGTTGCTCGAAAAATCGTTCAGGGTTGCCTATGCCAGCTATCGCCAATACCTTGTGCTGCAAAAACGCCTCTATACTGCATTTCGCCTGATTATTGATGAGATTATAAAAATCAGCAGGTTCAAGCCGCATTTCAATTGGGTTGAAATCATTTTGCTCGCTGCGCCCATCTTTTCCATTGCTGACAATTGCATCCACCGTTTTTAATCTGGCTTTTGATTCGCGTAGTGGCCCTGCGGGCAGCAAGGCGCCGTTACCAAAACCTTTTACGCCGTCATATACAACAATTTCAACATCACGCTGCATACGATAATGTTGCAAGCCGTCATCACTGATAATGACATTACAATCCGGATGCGCTTTCAGTAAAGCTTGTCCCGCTTCTACACGGTTTGGGCTGACGAATACCGGGCAGCTTGTGCGCATAGCGAGCAAAACCGCTTCATCACCAACTACCGCAGGATTGCTAGCAGGCAATACCTGCGTAACCGCTTGCGTACCACCGCCATAACCCCTGCTGATAATTCCCGGTTTATAGCCTGCCAGCTTTAATTGTTCCGCCAGCCAAATCACCAATGGCGTTTTGCCGGTGCCGCCTACATTGATGTTGCCTACAACAACAACAGGAACACTTAAACGGTAACTTTTGAGCCAATGATTTTTATACAAGTACTTTCTGAGGTAAGTAACGACACCGAACACCCAGGATAACGGGATAAGTAAAATATGCCAGAAGGTAAAACCCACCCACTGCTGTTGAAACCAGTCAGCCACACATAGCCTTAATCGCATCCGGCTTAGAAGCACATTAGCTAAATTGTTTCTGATACAACTTGGCATAATGGCCATCAAATTTTATTAATTCGTCGTGCGAGCCTACTTCAACAATGTGCCCATGGTCCATCACCATGATACGGTCAGCGTTTTCAATGGTGCTTAACCGGTGTGCAATAACGATGCTGGTACGGTTCTGCATCAGCGCATCCAGTGCTGCCTGCACATGCTGCTCGGATTCCGTATCCAATGCAGAGGTGGCTTCGTCCAGCAGTAATATAGGTGCATTTTTCAATATCGCCCGTGCGATTGCAATACGCTGGCGCTGACCGCCGGATAGGCGCACCCCGCGGTCGCCGATTTCATTCTGCAACCCATTGGGCAACTGTTGAATGAAATCCCAGGCGTGCGCCGCTTTTGCTGCGGCAATTACATCTTCTTCCGCAGCATTGCGCAATACACCATAAGCGATGTTATTAAAAACGGTATCATTGAATAAAATGATATCCTGGCTGACTAATGCAAACTGCTGCCGTAGATTTTCACGCTTGAACGACCGTATATCAGTGCCATCCAGCAGCACTGCACCTTGTTGTAACTCATAAAATCTTGGCAACAAGTTCACCAGTGTGGTTTTTCCACCGCCGGAACGTCCTACCAACGCGACTTTTTCACCGGCTTTTATCGTAAAGCTTAAGTTATCCAGTGCCGGTTTTGCAGCATTTTCATAATGCAGGCTTACATTCTTGAATTCAATTTCGCCTTTTGCCCGGCCAATCGTAACACTTCCGTCATCCACTTCAGGGCTTGCATCAATGACCTCAAAAATACTTTGCGCAGCGGCTAGGCCGACCTGGAAGTCTTCATTCGCAGCCGCAATATGCTTGATTGGCGCGACCAGCATCAGCAGCGCACCCACGAATGCCGCAAATTCACCAACTGAAAATTTCCCCATTGCATAATAAATAACCAATGCCAACGCTAACGCTGCAAAAATTTCCACCACAAAACTGCTTAAGCCTGAAATACGCGTAATCCGCAATTCAATGCGACGATTGTTACTGACAATTTCAGCAAAACGCTTGTATTCGAAATCTTGCGCGCCAAAAATCTTCACGATACGTTGACCGGAAATTGCTTCTTCAGCAGTTTTTGTCATATCACCCATGCTCTGTTGCACAGACTTGGCATTAGCTTTTAGCTTGGGGGTGATTTTTCTAAGATATAGTGCAACAAACGGAATGATTGCGGCAAACACTAACGTTAACTGCCAATCGAGATATAGCATATAGCCGATCAGGCCGATAACGGTCAAAATATCCCGCAACACATTGAGCCAGGAACGCGTAGTGGCAGACGACAAGCGTTCGACATCGTATGTAAATTTTGAAACAAGCGCGCCAGCTGACTTGGAGTCAAAATAATCTACCGGCAACAATACAAGCTTGCTGAACATTTCTTTACGGAAATCCTCCACCACGCGCCTCGCGACCACGCGCATGGCATAATCCGAAACGAACCCGGCTATGCCTCTGGCAGCCATCAAGCAGAATAACATTAATGGCAAAATAAGTGCTTTATCCGCTGATTTTTTAACGAAGCCTTCATCCGTCACTTGCTTAATCATTGCTAAAAAAGCCGTGTTGCTTGCTGAAAGCAATACTAAAGCGATGATGCTCGCTAAAAAAACGAACTTATATCGCCAGGCGTAGCGAAACAAACGCAAATACAGCTCTTTTGCGTTTGGAATATATGTAGAAGAAGCGCCCTTGTGCCTGGGCTTTTTGACTGATGATTTCGACATGCGCTATTGTCGATATGCTCTTGAAATTGAACGTTTATTGAAAAATAAGTTAATGATTTAAGACCCTGATTTTGCTTGTGTGGCAAATGTAATATGTGAGTAGCCGGCAACACGCGCGGCTTCCATCACATTAACGACAGACTGATGCGTGGTGTTGGCATCAGCATTAATTACAATCGTAGGCTCTTCTTTCTGGCCAGCCGCAGCCGCTTGTAGAGCTGCACTAATCCCGGTTACCGTACTATCAACTAACGACTTGCTATTAATCACATATTTTCCTGTAGCATCGACAGCCACTTCTATCGTCAATGGTTTATTTTGCGGCGCATTCGCTTCAGCAGTTGGCAAATTAATTTGCAACTCATTGGTGCGTGAAAAAGTCGCGCTCACAATTAAAAAGATAATAATGACCAACAGCACATCAATCAACGGGATGAAGTTGATTTCCATTTCTTCGTGTTTTCTTCCACGTTGAAAATTCATTTGGTATTCCTTTAACTAAAAGTCAAATATCTGACCCGAGTGTTCTACAAATTTGCGTAATTTATTTAACGCCTGGATTAACGCTCGCCGTGAAGAATTTCAACCAATTTAATTGCCTGTTGCTCCATATCAAGCAGTAACGCATCCACTTTTGTGCGGAAATAACGATAGGCAATCATTGCCGGCACCGCCACCACAATACCTGCGGCAGTATTATAGAGCGCCACTGAAATCCCGCGCGCAAATTGCGCCACATCATGCCCGGTAGTAGTAAATGCACCGAACAACTCCACCATACCGATCACGGTACCCAGCAAACCCAGTAGCGGCGCGACAGTAGCAATCGTTCCCAGTGTTGACAGATATTTTTCCAGTTGATGGGCGACCGCACGCGCGGTTTCCTCGATGGATTCCTTGGTAATCTCGCGTGAGTGTTTAGCATTGGCAAGCGCAGTGGCAAACACGCGGCCTAATAAAGAGTGCTGCTCCAGGCGGCTAATCGTTTCTTTGGTAATGCCACCTTTGGTCAGCCATGCTTGTACTTCAGGCAGTAAATTTTGTGGCGCTACAACACTCTCACGTAACGCAAAAGAACGCTCACCTATAATTGCCACAGCAACAACTGATGCAAAGATAAGCGGCCAGATAGGCCAACCTGCTGCTAAAATAATTTGCCACACGGTGCAACTCCTAAATTCAAAATCCAATTAAAAATTCTACATAAAACGGATAAACTAAATCCGTGCGATACTTTAGCCTGTAGTCTGCTTTTGGGCAAGCTTCCAGTGCAATCGTTTTATTTTGGCTGCACAGGATTAACTATAATTTTTCATTAAAAGTATCGTGCCAGTAACGTTTGTTTTGCTTACGCCAGCTTGCTACCTTGATACCCTCACCTTTGGTTCCGGCAACAAAGTCTATCATTACCGCTCCATGGTAGTCAGAACGAAACATCAAGCTATCAATTGCGTCATAGCGCGCCACCACCTCAGGCCTCGGATGCCTGAAGCGATTCAAGTAGCCGGAAGTAAAAATGCTCACACTCGGCTGCACTGCCGCAACAAATTCATCACTGGATGAAGTCTTGCTGCCGTGATGAGGCGCAACCATGACATCACTTTTAAGTTGCGTTAAATCCTGGATAGCTTCCTGACTGGCTACCAGTGCCAGTTCGGTTTCTTTTTCTATATCGCCAGTGAGTAACAGGCTGCCGGTTGCGCTAGTGATTTTAAGTACACAGCTGCGATTATTGTCTGTCACTGACAAATCTCCGTAACTTTCAAACTGCGGATGCAGCATTTCAAAATCCACGCCATCCCAAGCCCAGCTTTGACCGGCAAAACATTTAATGCGTTCAACGTTACTAGTTAACTCATAAGCTTCCGGTAGCGAGCTTGCCAGCCAATCTACGGGCATTTGCGTTAGTACCGAAACCATGCCGCCGCTATGATCGGTATCATTATGGCTCACAACAAAGCCTTGCAATTTTTGAATGCCTTCACCTTGCAAAAAGGGCACCACGATACGTCCGCCGGCATCACTTTGCTCATTAAATTTTGCACCCGCGTCATATAACAAAGTATGTGTTGCCGTTTGCACCACCACGCTCAAGCCCTGCCCTACGTCTAAAACTGTCACCTTCATGTCACCTGATACGGGCCGCACCGGCGCGAGCAACAGCATCGGCAGCAATCCTACCCACCCAATCCAGCGCATAGGCACGCCGCGCGGTAGCAATAGCCACATCACACCCACGACTGCCGGGAATAATGTCCATGTGGCGGGAGCATGCTGCTGCCAAACCGCAGCAGGTAGCTGATTCAACCACTTAAGCAACAGCATGCAAATATTCAGCACCTGGTAGGAAAGATTGAGCGGTGCATCTATTGGTAAAAAACTGCCCAGCAAAGCTAATGGCGTCACGAAAAAGCTAATCAAGGGAATAGCAAAGGCATTGGCTACAGGTGAAATAATCGAAGCCTGATGAAACATGATCAGCAGCAATGGCACCATGCCAATAGTCACCGCCCACTGGGTTTGCACTGACGCCTTAAACCAACTAGTCTGCCCAATCCGTGCGCCCAGTGCAAAACTTAGCATGGCCACCGCGCCAAAAGACAACCAGAAACCTGCAGAAATGACAGACCATGGATCAATCATCACGACCACCAATAACGCCAGGGCCAGCACCTGGGAAATGACGAACTGCCGTCCCGACCACAACGCAAATGCAAACACTGCCAGCATATATAAAGTGCGCTGCGTCGGCACAGAAAAGCCCGCAATCAATGCGTAAATCAAAGCCACCAGTAGGCCGGCAAGCGTTGCGGCTTTACGCGCCGGGATGCGTATCACTAGCTTAGGTATCCGCCGCCAGATAAAACCAACCAACCCAAACGCCAGGCCAGACAACATGGTGATGTGCAAACCGGAAATACTCATGAGATGCGAGGTGCCCGTGCGCAAGAACAACTGCCAATCGTCAACTGCAATCTGACTATCATCGCCCATCACCAAGGCCTGGATAATGCCCGTGTATGGCTTATTTGCCAGCACCTGCGCGATGCGCTGCTTAATTAACTCGCGGACATGTTCCACCACGTATTTAGGGCGCCAGACAAAGTCCTGAATTTTTTTGTTGTCAGCCTTGGCCTTGATACTACCCGTCGCGCGCACATTTTCGGCCAGTGCCCACGATTCAAAATCAAACCCGTGCGGGTTTTGCGCACCATGCGGCCGCTTTAGGCGTGCGGTAAACTGCCAGCGCTCCCCAGCCTTAAACTGTGTAAATCTTGGGGTCTGCAATGGTTGCGTTTCACCCCAGCTATCAGGCGGGTAAAAGCTGAGTGAGATATGTTGCGGTATCACCGCACCGTCCGTGAGTACCTTTTCCACATCAAAACGAAAGCGTTCACCGCGCTCGGTCAGCTCAGAGACACTAGCCACGACACCGATGATTTCTACCGGTTTGTTTTCCCATGCATGCGGCAGCGCATCGCCAAGCCGAACCGTGGCAAATGTAGCAGCCCAAAAAAACCCTAATAAAAGTCCCGACAAAAATCCAAATACGATTCTAAGTACTTTTAATAATAAAGGCTGCTTTAATAAAGCTAAAGCAGGTTGATTGACGTATTGCAGCCGGAAATGGATTAACGCAAAAGGAACCAGGAGTAATGCCCAATACAAGCTAGGCAGTGCGGGCATCTGCTGCAGACAAAATGCACCGAAAACAAAAGCCAGTGCAAAGAAAATCATAGGCTAGACAGGTAGCAACTTACCATCGATCAGCTTGTATTGCCGCTGCATTTTCGCTGCAAGCTCCATATCGTGTGTCACCACGATTAAACTCACATTTTGCATCTGGTTCATTTCCAGCAGCAGGTCAAACACCGCATGCGCGGTATGCCGATCCAGATTGCCGGTCGGCTCATCTGCCAGTATGCATTGCGGCTGCGTCACCATCGCCCGCGCCAATGCAGCACGCTGGCGCTCGCCGCCTGAAAGCTCGCCGGGCATATGCTCCACCCTGTGCGCCAAGCCGACTTTTGTGAGAATTTCGTTTGCCAATGTAAGCGCTTGCTCTCGCGCCATGCGGCGAATCAGCAATGGCATGGCAACATTTTCCAGTGCCGTAAACTCAGGCAGCAGATGATGAAATTGATATACAAAGCCCAGTGATTGATTACGCAAATCACCTTTTTGCGACTCGGACAATTGCGCGAGATTTTTGTCCAGAATATGCACTTCACCGCTGGTGGCTGCATCCAAGCCACCCAGCAAATGCAGAAGCGTACTTTTGCCGGAACCTGAGGCACCAACAATCGCCACCTGCTCACCGGCATTTACAGCCAGATCAATGCCGTTAAGCACAGCAACATCCAAGCCCTGATAAGTTTTGTGCAGGCCTTTGCAAGAGACTATTGATTGAGAAATATGGCTACTCATAGCGCAATGCCTCCGCAGGGTTGATTCTACTGGCCTTGTAGCTTGGGTAAATCGTAGCCAACAAACTCAGGACAAAAGACACCATCACAATGGCAGTGACATCTGACCATATTAAATCGGATGGCAAATCGCTGATTTGGTATACATCTTTAGACAAAAACTGCACATGGAATAAATTCTCGATGAACGGAATAATGGTGTCGATATTCATCGCAATCAATATGCCGAAAAACGCGCCTAGCACTGTTCCAATCACGCCGATTAACGCACCTTGCACCATAAAAATCTTCATGATGCTGCCGGGACTGGCGCCAAAGGTACGCATAATCGCGATGTCTGCACGCTTATCCGTTACTGCCATCACTAACGTTGACACAATATTGAAAGCCGCCACGGCAACGATCAATGTAAGGATAATAAACATCACGCGCTTTTCCATTTGCACCGCACGAAAGAAATTCGCATGCTGCTGCGTCCAGTCCGTCACGTAATAGTTGCCGTATGGCGTTGGCGGCCGGTTCAATTGCTCGGACATCGCAGCGGCAACATTGGGCGCATCAAACAAATCATCCAACTTCAAGCGCAGCCCCGAAACATTTTGCCCCATGCGGTACAGCTTGGCCGCATCTTCAATGTGAATAAGCGCCAAGCCCGAGTCATATTCCTGCATGCCGATTTGAAACAAACCGACTAAAGTAAACTGCTTCAATCGTGGCACCACGCCTGTGGGCGTAAACTGGCCTTGCGGCGCCATCACCACGACTTTATCGCCAATTTGCGCACCTAATGCATAAGCTAAATCAGCGCCTAAAATGATGCCGAATTCGCCCGGACGCAAGTCGTTCAGGCTGCCCACTTTCATGTGGCGACCTAAGTCAGCCACTTTATCTTCAGCCATTGGCACTACACCACGAATAATCGCGCCCTGTACGCCCTGGTCATAGCTCAGCATGCCTTGCGCCGTAATATACGGCGCACTTGCCGACACATGCGGCTGCTTGCTTGAAAACTCGGCAATGCGCTGCCAATCGGCAAGCTGGTAATTACTACCCGTGATTTCCAAATGCGATGCCACGCCCAAAATACGGGTGCGCAATTCCTTCTGAAAACCGTTCATCACTGACAACACCACAATCAAGGCAGCCACGCCCAGCGCGATGCCGATCATGCTTGTGAGTGAAATAAAGGAGATAAAATGATTTTTGCGTTTAGCCCGCGTGTAACGCCAGCCGACAAACAACTCATAGGGTAAAAATTTCATAGTGCAGATTTTAGCAGGCTTCTAATCGTTATCCAGTGTTATCTGTTAAAATTATATTCATGTTTACAGGAATCATTCAATCCGTTGGCGCAATCACGCAAGCAACCCCAACCGGTACAGATATACAGATTGCAATTGCCGCGCAGCAGCTCGATATGAGCGATGTGCAGCTGGGTGATAGCATCGCGGTGAATGGCGTGTGCCTCACTGTGGTGAAATTAAATAACGCACATTTTAAAGTGCATGTGTCGCATGAAACATTATCGGTAACTGTAGGTTTGGATAAACCGCACCCGGTAAACCTGGAAAAAGCGCTGCGCTTAAGCGATAGGCTGGGCGGCCATCTGGTCAGCGGTCACGTGGATGGCGTGGGCGAGGTTGTCAAATTTGAACAGTTAGGTGACTGCTGGCGCCTGGACATTCGCGCCCCACACGCTATTTCCAAATACATTGCCGTCAAGGGCTCAATTTGTGTAGATGGGGTGAGTCTCACGGTGAATACAGTTGCCGGGGATGAATTCAGCATCAACCTGATCCCGCACACACTAGAAAACACTACGTTAAAATTGTTAAGTGCCGGTAGCCGTGTCAATTTAGAAATTGACCAGATCGCGCGCTACGTTGAACGCATGACACTCTGGGAATCTGAAAACCCTGGGGAGTCTGAAAACCCAGGGAAATCTGGAAGCCTCGAGCAAAATAATAAAGCAAAACAATAATGAATAATCACATCAGTTCTGCCAGGGAAATCATAGAAGAAATTAAACACGGCCGCATGGTGGTGCTGGTGGATGACGAGCATCGCGAAAACGAGGGCGATCTAGTCTTGGCCGCTGAGTTTGCCACGGCCGAACATATCAATTTCATGGCAAAACACGGGCGTGGCCTGATTTGCCTGACGCTCACCGAGGCGCGTTGCAACCAGCTGAACCTTACAAAAATGGTACAAAAAAACGGTGCGCGCATGGGCACCAACTTCACCGTATCAATTGAAGCGGCAGAAGGCGTCACTACCGGAATTTCAGCCGCTGACCGCGCACGCACGGTACAGGCTGCCGTAGCAAAAACTGCCAAGCCCAAGGATATCGTCAGCCCCGGGCATATTTTCCCGCTCGCAGCAATGGATGGCGGCGTATTGATACGTGCCGGCCACACCGAGGCAGGCTGCGACCTGGCTGATCTGGCTGGCCTGGAGCCTGCCAGCGTGATATGCGAAATATTAAAAGATGATGGCAGCATGGCACGTTTGCCAGATTTGATGACTTTTGCTGCTGCGCACAATCTGAAAATCGGGACGATTGCCGATTTAATCCATTACCGCGCGGAAACAGAAAGTTTCATCGAACGCACTGCCGAACGCATGGTGCAGACGCCTTATGGTGAAATGAAATTGGTTGCCTATACCGACAAAATTGGCAAGGAAACACATCTGGTCCTGATTAAAGGCACCCCTTCACCTGACAAGGAAGTATTGGTCCGCGTGCACGAACCGCTGTCAGTATTTGATCTGCTGGACAGTACCAGTTGTTCACACAGCTGGAATACACTGAAAGCGATGGAAGTCATCGCCAACGCCGAATCAGGAGTAATGGTGTTGCTTCGCCAGGCTGAAACGGGCAAAACCATTGTTGAACGCATCCAGGGCGCAGATGAGCCTATCCGCATCAACCAGGAGCTGCGCACTTATGGTATCGGCTCACAGATACTATTAGACTGCGGCGTTAGAAAAATGAAACTGATGGCCAATCCGCGCAAAATGCCAAGCATGGCGGGCTTTGGCTTGGAAGTTACTGGCTACTTAGAGGCAGATTCAAAAGTTTAAGGATTATGACACTAGAAAATATCAACCTGACAGGTCACTTTCTTATTGCAATGCCCAATTTGACTGACCCTTATTTTGCCAAATCGGTCACTTTTATCTGCACCCATAACCAGGATGGGGCAATGGGTGTTGTTATCAACCGCCCTACTGATATGACATACGAAGTTTTGTTTGAAAAAATCAAAGTAAATCTGGAAAACAAAACGATAGCAGGCAAGCCGGTGCTTTATGGCGGCCCGGTGCAGCCTGAACGCGGCTTTGTGCTGCATCAGCCTGCAGGCGAGTGGGATAGCACCATTGCCATTTTAGATAAAATAGCGCTGACCACCTCCAAAGACATTCTGGATGCAGTTGCCCTTGGCAATGGTCCTGAGAAATTACTGCTCACACTTGGTTACGCAGGGTGGACATCCGGACAACTGGAGCATGAAATGGCACAAAATTCATGGCTCTCAGTAAAACCGGATGATGTAGATACGCTCAATAAAATACTATTTGAAACCCCGCACGACGAACAATTCAACGCCGCCATGGCGTTACTGGGCTTTGACCCGGCGATGCTTTCCGATGTAGCGGGACATGCCTGAAGACGCCTTAATGCCCAGCGCATCACACATGCAACTGATTGATAATGAAAACGTTTATGACAAAAGCCAAGTACAAACGGGCACAGTACTAGCCTTTGATTTTGGTGAAAGACGCGTAGGCATTGCAATCGGTGAACATTTGATCGGCAGCGCAAACCCGCTGACCACGATTGACAACGAAAGCAACGAAGTACGCTTCGCTGTCATCACCGCACTTATCAAGGAGTGGCAGCCAAAGTTGCTGGTAGTCGGGTTGCCATTAAGCCTGGATGGCAGCGAGAACGCTGTCACGCAGTTATGCAAAAAATTTGCACGACGGCTCAATGGCCGCTTCAACTTGCCCGTCATCTTAATTGATGAGCGTTACAGCTCGGCAGAAGCAAGTAACTTGCTGAATCAGACCGGGATAAAAGGCCGCGCACAAAAGGTAATGTTAGACCAGGTCGCGGCACAGACCATACTGCAAAGCTATTTTGACAGCCTGCCATCATGATTTAAACGATATTCAAAAATTGCTTAAAAAGAAGATTTACTCGTTATGATAAATATTCAGTAAAATAACGGCATGACAAAAGATCAATCATACCCAAACTCCCCTCAATTACCCGATGCAGAAGACTTATTAAAAGTCCTGGCGCAAAAACTTCAGCCGTTATTACAAAAAAACACTGCTTTAGTCGGCATTCACAGCGGCGGCGTGTGGCTGATGCAAAGGTTGCTGGTTTTGTTGGAAAGCACCATTGCCAAACACGCAATTGAGCATGGCACACTGGATGTTTCATTTTATCGGGACGATTACGCGCAGCGCGGCTTAAAACAGGAGAATCGTCCCAGTCAGATTCCTTTTGATGTCGAAGATAAACATATCATTCTCATTGATGATGTGTTCTACACCGGCCGTACCACGCGCGCAGCGGTGAATGAGCTATTTGATTACGGCCGCCCCGCCAGCATTTCATTAGTCGCCTTGGTGGACCGCGGTGGGCGTGAATTACCCATTGCACCGCAAATCGTCGCAGCGAATATCCCGCTGGAAGCCACGCAGCACCTGCAATTAACACAACAGCCAGATGGCACCTTAGCCCTGCAACTCACTCAACACAACAGCGCGAGAACACAAGAGCATGAATAATCCTCAACTCGATACTGACGGCAACCTGCGACACCTGCTTTCCATTGAAGGCTTACCTAAAAAAATACTCAATCAAATTTTAGACACTGCCGAATCATTTGTCGGTGTGGCGGAACGTGAAGTTAAAAAAGTGCCGCTATTGCGCGGTAAAACCGTATGCAACCTGTTTTTTGAAAACAGCACCCGCACCCGCACCACCTTTGAAATTGCAGCCAAACGTCTATCGGCAGACGTTATCAGCCTGAATGTCGGCACCTCCTCACAATCAAAAGGTGAAACAATTTTAGACACAGTTGATAATTTAATCGCCATGCATGCCGATATGTTTGTGGTGCGCCACTCTCAGTCCGGCGCGGCACATCTAATTGCCAAACACGTGCCGCCGCACATCCATGTTATTAATGCAGGCGATGGCCGCCATTCACACCCTACGCAGGGCCTGCTTGATGTGTTTACTATCCGCAAATACAAACCGGAACTGCATAATTTAAGAATCGCCATTGTGGGTGACATTCTGCATTCACGTGTCGCACGCTCCGAGATTCACGCGCTCACCACGCTGGGCGTGCCTGAAGTGCGCGTGATCGCGCCTAAAACGCTGCTCCCTGCACAGGTGGAAAAGTTAGGAGTGCATGTGTTTCATGACATGGAAGCCGGCCTGAAAGATGTTGACGTCGTGATGATGCTGCGCCTGCAAAATGAGCGCATGAACGGAGCGATGCTGCCCAGCACACAGGAATATTTTAAGACTTACGGCCTTACCCAGGACAAGCTGAAACTCGCCAAACCGGATGCCATTGTCATGCATCCCGGCCCCATGAACCGCGGCGTGGAAATTGATTCAAATGTTGCCGACGGCAAACAGTCAGTCATCCTGCCACAAGTCACTTACGGCATAGCGATTCGCATGGCAGTGATGGCGATATTAGCCGGCGGCAATACCGCTGGCAATACCGGTAGTACAGCGGGAGGCGTGTAATGAAAATACATATCAAGAATGGTCGCGTGATTGACCCAAAAAACAATATTGATGACAAGCTTGATGTTTTTATCGCAGCGGGCAAAATTGTTGCGCTGGGAAAATCTCCCGAGGGTTTCGTCGCCAATCAAACCATCGATGCAAATAATCTAATCATCTGCCCCGGTTTGGTAGATTTATCCGCCAGGCTGCGCGAGCCCGGTGATGAATATAAAGCACGCTTATTAAGCGAGTTACAAGCTGCGGTCGCCGGTGGCGTAACAAGTCTGGCCTGCCCGCCAGATACCGACCCGGTACTTGATGAACCGGGACTGGTTGAAATGCTCAAGCATCGCACCAAACAGCAAGGCCTTGCCCATGTGTACCCGCTTGGTGCCCTGACAAGGCAATTACAGGGCAAGGCGCTGTCTGAAATGAATGAGCTGCATGCTGCAGGCTGCGTAGGGTTTTCGCAGGCCAATGTCGCCATTACGGATACACAAGTACTATGGCGGGCAATGGAGTATGCGGCGACATTTGGTTTCACCTTGTTCCTGCATGCTGAAGAGCCATTCCTGGCTGCAAACGGCGTGGCACATGATGGTGAAGTAGCTACCAGACTGGGTCTCAAAGGCATCCCGAGCGCAGCAGAAGCACTCGCGCTTGCAACCATACTGCGTATCGCTCAGGAAACAGGCGCAAAAGTACACATCAGCCGCTTGTCTACAGCTGAGGGTGTTGCCATGATACGTGCCGCAAAAAAACAGGGATTGAAGATCACATGCGATGTCAGTGCCAATCATTTGCACCTTACAGAACATGATATCGCCTACTTTGATGCCAACTGCCACCTCAAACCACCACTGCGTACCCAACGCGACAAGGATGCTCTCAGTGCGGGGCTCAAGGACGGCACAATAGACGCCATATGTTCAGACCATGCGCCTGTCGATGACGATGCCAAACTGGCGCCATTTGCTGAAGCTGAAATTGGGGCGACTGGACTTGAGTTACTGCTGCCGCTTACCTTGAAGTGGGCGGCAAAAGAAAAAGTCGGTTTGTTGCAAGCTGTTGGATTGATAACACAGGCAGCAGCCCAAATATTAGGCATCCCTGCCGGCGATTTAAGCCCGAATAGCGATGCAGACTTATGCGTTTTTGATGCGAATGAATACTGGAAAATAAGCCCTGACATGCTTAAAAGCCAGGGAAAAAACACACCCTTTAATGGCTTGGAGCTTGCTGGAAAAGTGAAACTAACATTAGTGCATGGGCAAGTCGTCTACCAAGGCTAGCTTTAAATATCATGCAATCTGAACACAAGCTGTTTTGACTATAAAAAAGACGCGCTGAAATGTTAGCGCGTCTTTTTTGTTTTTTTACTGTTTTTTTATTACTCACTTAACCGCAAGTCAGCGGCACATCATCATAAAAACTTATTATTAGACTATCCCTAAAGCGTCCAGGCCAGCTGACAGGTCTTTATTATGCGCACCTTTGCCTTCAAGTTTAATTTTCAGACGCAAATCGTTGACTGAGTCAGCATTACGCAACGCGTCTTCATAAGTAATGACATCTGCCTCGTGCAAATCAAACAACGATTGGTCGAATGTCTGCATGCCCAATTCACGTGATTTTGAAATGATTTCCTTGATTTCATGTACTTCACCCTTAAAAATCAAATCCGAGATCAAGGGTGAATTCAACATGACTTCCATCGCCGCAGCACGTCCCTTACCTTCTTTTTTAGGAATCAGTCGTTGCGATATAAAAGCACGCATGTTCAAGGATAAATCCATCAGCAGCTGGTGACGCCGCTCTTCCGGGAAAAAGTTGATAATACGGTCCAGCGCCTGATTGGTGCTGTTGGCATGCAACGTTGCCATACATAGATGGCCGGTTTCCGCAAAGGCAATGGCATAATCCATAGTTTCACGGTCACGGATTTCACCGATCAAAATGACATCCGGCGCTTGGCGCAGCGTATTTTTAAGTGCTATCTGCCAGTTATCCGTATCCACACCAACTTCACGTTGCGTGATAATGCAGTTTTTATGCTCATGCACAAATTCCACAGGATCTTCAATGGTAATAATGTGTCCGTAACTATTTTGGTTGCGATAACCGACCATCGCCGCCAAGGATGTTGATTTACCGGAACCGGTGCCCCCGACAAATATCACCAGGCCACGCTTGGTCATGGCAACATCTTTTAGCACTTCGGGTAAACCCAACTCTTCAAACTCCGGAATTTTGGTGGTAATCGTTCTAAATACCAGGCCAACTGAACCGCGCTGCACAAATGCATTCACGCGGAAGCGCGCCACATTGGGAATACCGATTGCGAAGTTACACTCGTTGGTAGCATCAAATTCAGCGGTTTGCTTATCATTCATGATAGCGCGGGAAATTTCACGCGCCTGTTGCGCAGACAATGCCTGACTGCTGACCGGAGTCACTTTGCCATCCACCTTGATTGCCGGCGGAAAGCCAACCGTAATAAACAAATCGGATGCTTTTTTTGCCATCATCAATCGCAACAAATCAAATACGAACTTTTCGGCTTGACCTTTTTCCATCTGACTTTGCACTGTAACGCCCTTTCGCTTAACTGCTTTTATTTTGTAACTATCATTCTATGCGCGAGCCAATATTCACTAGCATAGTTGATACCAAACACTAGCCCATAATTGCATCTTTATTCGAAGCCTTGGCGCGCGCTTCATTGGCGGAAATGATGCCTCGTTTAACCAAATCCTGTAAATTCTGATCCAGTGTCTGCATACCCACGTTTTGTCCGGTCTGAATAGCGGAATACATTTGCGGGATTTTATTCTCACGAATCAAGTTACGGATTGCAGGGGTGCCTATCATAATCTCATGCGCGGCAACGCGCCCTTGCTCATCCTTGGTTTTTAAAAGTGTTTGCGAAATGACTGCGCGCAAGGATTCCGAAAGCATGGAGCGCACCATTTCTTTTTCTGCCGCGGGGAAAACGTCAATAATACGGTCTACGGTTTTTGCCGCAGAACTCGTGTGCAAGGTGCCAAACACCATGTGGCCGGTTTCCGCCGCAGTCAGCGCCAGACGAATCGTCTCCAGGTCACGCAACTCGCCCACCAGAATAACATCGGGGTCTTCGCGCAGCGCGGAACGCAAAGCGTTATTAAATGAAAGTGTATGCGGCCCGACTTCACGTTGGTTAATCAGACATTTTTTAGACTGATGCACAAACTCAATCGGGTCTTCTACAGTCAGAATATGTCCATATTCTTTTTCATTAATGTAATCAATCATCGCCGCCAGCGTGGTTGACTTACCTGAACCGGTTGGCCCCGTCACTAAACAGATTCCGCGCGGGGTGTCGGCAATATCCTTAAAAATCGCCGGGCAGTTTAATTGCTCCAGCGTCAGAATCTTGGATGGAATTGTACGGAATACCGCTCCTGATCCGCGGTTATGATTAAATGCGTTCACCCGGAAACGGGCCAGGTTGGGGATTTCAAATGAGAAGTCGCACTCCAAATGCTCTTCATACACCTTACGCTGACCATCATTCATGATGTCATAGACCATATCATGCACTTGGCTATGATCCATTGCCGGCACATTTATTTTGCGAATATCACCATTCACACGAATCATCGGCGGCAGCCCGGCAGAAAGATGCAAGTCTGAAGCCTTATTTTTAACTGAAAACGCGAGTAAATCTGAAATATCCACAACCTGCTCCTGTTATAATTTTTAATTGTTATATGTGCACAAATCTAGGCCTAGTGAATTATGACCACAATTAGCAATCGCTTGCAACATATTCTAGCAACAATTCAGTCGGCACAGGCATCCAGCCAGTTCCGGCAACCGGTAAAACTGGTTGCTGTAAGCAAGGCACAACCTGCTTCTGCCATCCGTGAAGCTTATCAAGCAGGCCAAACCGTATTTGGCGAAAACTATTTACAGGAAGCGCTGGAAAAGCAAGCTGAACTGGTAGATCTGGCGCTTGAATGGCACTTTATTGGACCGATACAAAGCAACAAAACACAGCCCATCAGCCAGCACTTTGCCTGGGTCCACAGTGTAGACCGCTTAAAAATTGCCCAGCGTTTAAATGAAGCAAGGCCACCAAACATGGCGCCATTACAAGTGTGCATCCAAGTCAATGTCAGCAATGAGGAAAGCAAAAGCGGTGTTTCACCTGGTGATTTAGAAACGCTGGCAACCGCAATTCAAACGCTACCGAGATTAAAATTGCGTGGCTTAATGGCGATACCAGCGCCAACCAAGGACAAAAGCCAGCAAATTGCGCAATTTAAACAAGTGCGAGAATGCTATGATGCGCTGTTAGCAAAAGGTTTCACATTGGATACGCTGTCTATTGGCATGTCTGACGACTACCCGATTGCAATCGCACAAGGCGCAACAATTGTGCGTATTGGTTCAGCGCTGTTTGGTGCCAGATCGGTCAGCAAAGTAAACTGAGTTAACTGTTAAAAAATAAAATCTTTGGAAAGTATATGAAAATTAACTTTATTGGTGGCGGCAACATGGCACGCGCCATTATCGGCGGATTGAAACAAAATAGTTTTGATATGTCAGCAATTACGGTTTTGGAACTGGACGCGCAAAAACGGGCAGAGCTCGCACGCGACTTAAATGTTCAAGTTACCGACACTTATGCCGAATTTAACAACACTGATGTCATTGTTTTGGCAATTAAACCACAACAACTCAAACAGGTATGTAGTGAGTTAAGCCCGGTTTTACAATCGCAGCTCGTTGTTTCGATTGCAGCAGGCGTGAGAAGTAAAGACCTCTCGCGCTGGCTCAGCAATTATCCGGCAATCGTGCGCGTCATGCCGAATACACCGGCGCAGATTCAGGCCGGCATCTCGGCGCTATACGCCATGCCAGAGGTAAGCCAGATCCAGCGCGAGCAGGCCAATGCCATTTTGACTGCAGTCGGCAAAACGCTCTGGCTGGATGATGAGGCTAAAATGGATGCCGTTACGGCGATTTCAGGAAGCGGTCCCGCCTATGTATTCTACTTCATTGAGGCACTACAAGAGGCAGGCGTACAATTAGGACTTGATGCTGAAGCGTCAAGGCTGCTGGCCTTGCAGACGTTTGCCGGCGCCAGTCTGCTGGCAACGCAAAGCACCGAAAATGTGAAAACCTTGCGCGCCCAAGTGACCTCAAAAGGGGGGACTACAGAACAAGGCATACTCACGCTGGAATCAGCCGATATCAAAGGCATCATCAGCAAAGCCGCAAAAGCCGCTGCAGATAAGTCAGTAATGCTTGGAGACCAGCTTGGCAGTTAATGCCAAGTAAATACTATGATCAATAATGCCGTTTTATTTTTGTTGGAAGCCGTGCTGGGACTGCTTAGCTTTGCTTTTCTGCTGCGCTTCTACTTTCAACTCACAAGAGCGCCGTTTCAAAATCAATTCGCGCAACTGATTGTGACGCTCACTAATTTTGCGGTAAAACCATTACGCCGCGTTGTTCCCAGCATAGGCAAGCTCGATTTATCTACACTATTACTGACTTACCTCACACAGTTAGTGCTCACTATTTGTACGTTATGGCTCAAAGGATTTCCACTTCTCATCGCCGGGAACGGCATCTGGCTGGTCATCCTTGTCGTGGCACTCATCGACGTTATCAGTATCAGCATCTCCATTTTTTTATACGCAGTATTGATACAGGCCATCTTAAGCTGGGTTAATCCACACACGCAGGTTGCACCCATTTTGAACAGCCTTACCTACCCGATATTGCGGTTTTTAAGGAAATACATCCCACCAGCAGGAAATTTTGACCTAAGTCCTCTCGTATTTATCATCTCGGCACAGTTATTGCTCACTACTATCTTAATTCCATTAGAAAACAATTTGCTTTCTACTTTGTAAGTTAAGACAACAATATGAGTATACAAATACCAGAGTGTGCACTCAGCCAAGCTACGCCCAGCATTTCGAATTTAAGCAGCAAAATATCGGAATATAGCCAGTGGCGTAAAAAGCTGATTACGACAATCGATGAATACATTGATTGGCCTGGTCATGTAGAGTCATTAAACGCCATACAGGACCTAAGACTGTATGACATTAAAGAGAGCTTAAAAAAAGACCAGCTGGTGTTGGCATTTCTCGCAGAATTCTCACGCGGCAAAACTGAAACGATCAATGCACTGTTCTTTTCCGACTTTAACCAGCGGCTACTTCCTAGTGAACCGGGCCGTACAACCATGTGCCCCACTGAAATTTTTTGGGATGAGCGTGAAGAACCCTGTATTAAACTTTTGCCGATAGAAACCAGGCAAACAGATGACACGCTGACCTATCTGAAATCAACCCCGGAACAATGGCATAAATTCCGGCTGGACACATCTTCTGCCGATGCCATGAAGCAAACATTAAAAGCGTTGGTACAAAAGCGCGAGGTAGACCTCGCCACCGCTAAAAAATTGGGGTTCTGGAACGGCGACGACCCCAGCATGCAACGAATGCTTGCTGAAAAAGGTGTGATTGAAATTCCGGTCTGGCGGCACGCCCTGATTAACTACCCACACCCTTTGCTTAAAAATGGATTAGTGGTGATTGACACCCCGGGGTTAAACACAATGGGGGCCGAACCTGAACTGACGCTCAGCATTATCCCCAATGCACAGGCTGTGGTGTTTTTAACTGCGACAGATACCGGCATCACCAAATCTGACATGCAAATCTGGACCGATTATGTACAAAAAAGAGCCGCACATAAACTGGTCGTACTCAATAAGATCGACATTCTCTGGGATGGCCTGGAAACCGATGCGGAAGTCGAGCTGCTGATTCAAAAACAGATGCAGAATACCGCACGTGAACTAGGATTGGACGCCAGAAATATTTTTGCTATCTCCGCACGAAAAGCACTGGTAGCAAAAATCAGAAAAGACGATACGCTGCTAAAACGGAGCGGTATTAATGACTTGGAAAAGTCTCTTTCCGAACAAATAGTTCGCTCCAAACATGAAATTCTTGGCCGTGCAGTGGTCACCGAATGTTCCAATATGATCCGTGCATCGCGCAAACTGGCGCAAATTCGCACTAATGGCATTAAAAACCAGCTTGCCGAGCTACGTGAATTACAACAACAGCATCACGATGCCTCAAAAGAAATTCTTGCAAAAGTAGTCACGGAGCGTAAACGCTATGAAGCCTCCATACTCACCTTTAACCAAGGTAGTGAAAAAATCAAAAGATTAAGCAGCAAACTTTTACGCCACCTCAGCATAGGCTATTTACACACTACCCTGGCACAAGCAAAACAGGATATGGGCGACAGCTGGACTACCGTTGGCCTCAATAAAAACATGCGTGATATCACGCGCCTAGCAACCAGGCTTGCTGAAGAAACTATTACCGAAGGCCGCATCATCAAGAAATATGCGGATGATTTATATCAATTATTCTGGAGCAAGCATGGGTTTGAAAAAACCGAGGCCAGAGAACTTGATATGAGCCGGTTTATTCGGGAGATCAAAGCATTGGAACAAGTGACTGAAGAATTCTGTACCAGTCCGGTAAACTTACTCACAGAAAAGCATTTCTTAATACGTAAATTCTTTTTAGGTCTGGGTGTGCAAATTCAGGCTATTTTTGAACAAACCCATCTGGATTGCAATCATTGGTTAAATTCCGTCATAGGCGAACTAAAAAACCAGATTGACGTACATAAAAATGCGCTTGATAAGCGTACCGCGTCGCTCATGGAATCACACGACAACGCCGATAAATTGATTAAGAACATTGAACTGGCAGAAAAAGAATTTGCAAAATATCATGAGCAGTCCAATCAACTGGATGTCACACTGCTTAAACTCATGCGCTGTATAAAATTTAACCCGGAAAAGCCGCAATCTCCTGCATTAAACGCAGTAGCGGCCTTGAACAGGTTTACAATGAACAATATAGCTACCATGCCAAACAACGCGCCATTCATAGACATTCGTTCGCCAATAACCAAGCCGCAATAATCCCGCTAGGCAAATTAAAACAATAGCTGGACGCTACATCAAAATAATATCAAATGACTCCTGGTTGTAGCTCGATTCAGCCTGCAGCGAAATCGGCTTGGCAATAAAATCAGACAAGTTAGCCAGGCTTTGTGATTCTTCATCCAGCAGCATATCAATCACTTTCGGCGCAGCCAATACACGCAACTCGCGTGCATTAAACTGACGGGCTTCCCGCAGCAATTCACGCAGAATTTCATAGCAAACGGTTTGTGCGGTTTTTAGCTCACCACGACCCTGGCAAGCTGCGCATGGTTCACAAAGTATATGTGCCAGACTTTCACGCGTACGCTTTCGTGTCATCTCTACCAAACCTAACGGGGTAAATCCATTCACCCCTGTACGTGCACGGTCACGCGCAACTGCTTTTTGCAGCTCCTCCAAAACAGCGGCACGCTGCGTATCTTCATCCATATCTATAAAATCAATGATGATAATGCCGCCCAGGTTTCTTAACCTCAATTGACGGGCAATCGATTGTGCAGCCTCAAGATTGGTCTTGAAGATTGTGTCTGATAGATTTTTACCGCTGACGAAACTGCCGGTGTTCACATCAACCGTAGTTAGTGCTTCCGTCTGGTCAAAAATCAAATAGCCGCCGGATTTAAGCTCCACCTTACGCGACATGGCTTTTTCGATTTCTTGTTCAATATTATGTAAATCAAACAGCGGCCGCTCCCCCTGATAATGCACCAGTTTATCCAGCGCTGTTATTGCATATAAATTGGCAAAATCAACCAGCTTCTGATAGGTTTCACTGGAATCAACACGTACCGTTTCTGTTTCCGCGCACATCACATCACGCAGTACACGCATTGGTAAATTAAGATCCTGAAAAATCAGTGTGCGTTCCGGCGCTGTCGTGCTTTTTTCCAGAATATGCTTCCATGTCTTATTCAAATAATCAATATCTGCCAGCAATTCTTCATCGGTAGCCGTTTCGGACATGGTTCTGATGATATAACCACCCTTGCGGGTTTCTGGCAGCAATCCAAGCAAGCGTGCTTTCAACTGCTCACGTTCAGTTTCCTCTCCTATCCGCTGCGATACCCCGATATGGTCTTGCTGCGGCAGGTAAACTAAAAAACGTCCAGCAATACTGACCTGTGTAGTAAGCCGCGCCCCTTTAGTGCCAATAGGCTCCTTAATGACCTGCACCATGACAGATTGACCTTCACGCAAAACCTCTTGAATTGGCCGTTGCACTTCTGAAGCTCCACATTCAAGCACATCTCCTGCATGCAGAAAAGCCGCCCGTTGCAAACCAACTTCCACAAAGGCAGACTGCATGCCGGGCAAGACCCGGCAAACCACACCACGATACACATTCCCCACCAAACCCAATGAAGAGCTGCGCTCAATTTGCAATTCCTGCACCACGCCGTTTTCCATCATGGCAATGCGCGTTTCCTGCGGGGTAACATTAATTAATATTTCTTCACTCAATTTGAACTCTCTAATAACTCATTATTATTTTTTTGGAAAACGGTTAAATCACAATGATCCGATGTTTCCTCAGCAAGGCCGCCGTTTCATAGATGGGCAAGCCCATCACGCCGGTGTAACTGCCCTCTATTCTTTTAATCCATGCACCTGCCAGTCCTTGTATGCCATAGCTGCCGGCTTTATCCAGATGCTCGCCAGAGGCAATATAATGTTCAATCTGTTTATCTGAAAGCGTCATCATTTCAACTGATGTCGTGGACAAAACCACTTCTATTTTGTTCATAAAAGCGAGTGCAACGGCAGTATGTACCTGATGCGTGCTACCTGACAGTCCAGCCAGCATCTTACGTGCATCATTATCATTGTCGGGTTTCCCTAAAACCTTTCCTGCCAGCACCACGGTAGTATCTGCTGCCAAGACCGGTCGCGCACGCTGTTCAGCAGCCAAGCCCAGCAAGCATGCTTCCGCCTTTTCCTGGGCCAGCCTGGTGACATATCGTTCTGGAGTTTCATGCGGAATCTGTGTCTCATCAATATCCGCAGGGTGTGTTATACAATCCAACCCGATTTGCTTGAGCAATTCCACGCGACGCGGGCTACGTGAAGCAAGATAAAGTATTGGATGTTGTTCAAAGTTGTTACGCATGTTGGCACTTTAATTTACTATCTACTAATTGACAAAGACTAAATGCATTCGCTTCTATTAATAAGGGGATTTACATGACAGACTGGCCTAGCCTTTTAAAAATCGGCATCGCTTTATTTGCTATTGTAAATCCCATCGGCAGCGTACCGGTTTTCATTAGCGCTACCAGCGGCTGGAGTCATGCAGAGCGCTCTAAAACCGCCAGGACTGCAGCGCTTACTGTGTTTATTGTACTGACTATTGCCGCTTTTGCGGGCGACCAAATCCTGGATTTTTTTGGCGTCTCAATTCCATCGTTTCAGGTAGGCGGGGGTATTCTGCTTATGTTGATCGCTATTTCAATGATGCACGCCAAGCAAAGCGGAGCGCATCAAACGCCGGAAGAAATACAGTCTCTTGCCGAAAAAGAAGCCATTGCCATAGTACCGCTCAGCATTCCCCTGCTTGCCGGGCCCGGTGCAATCAGTAACATGATTATTGCTGCGCAACAAAATAGCAGCGTTGCAGGTCACCTTTCACTCATCATCCCGATCTTTATTGTGTGCGCCATTATCTGGCTGGTATTAACACTGGCCGTTGCGATTGCAAACAAACTTGGTACTATCGGTATTAACATCGTGACGCGGATAATGGGCCTGATTCTAGCCGCCATGGCAGTAGAATTCATTGCGCGAGGACTCGCCGGGCTTTTTCCAAAAATGATCATTTAAAGGCTGTCATATTATGTGTGGTTAAATCGACACACGCGAAAATCGTTGCTTCGGGTAAAATACACATAACTTAATTCAAGATACGCATTATGCAATGGAAGCCACACGCCACTGTCGCAGCAATTGTCGAAGAAAATGGCAAATTTTTACTGGTGGAAGAAAAGACTGATCGCGGCAATCGCTTCAATCAGCCAGCCGGCCATCTGGAAGATAACGAAACGCTACTGCAAGCGGTCATACGCGAAACATTGGAAGAAACTGCTTACACGTTTCAACCGACTTCATTGCTGGGTATCTATCATTGGAAACATGAACACAATGATACGACTTACCTGAGATTTGCCTATATTGGCAGCGTGAGTAATCACCAACCGCAACTTGCCCTGGATGACGGCATTATCCGTGCGGTTTGGATGACTGCCGATGAAATCCGCAGTAACGCCATGCTGATGCGCAGCCCACAGGTTTTAACCTGTATTGAGGATTACCTGAATGGACAACGCTATCCCTTGTCTATTGTGACGCACTTATAAATTGAACACATATGAACTTAAATTACCCAAATTTGAATAAATTGCAAAAAAAGAAAATTGTCGTTGGCCTTTCAGGCGGCGTTGACTCCTCTGTCACCGCCCTGCTTTTGAAACAGCAGGGCTATGAAGTCACCGGCCTGTTCATGAAAAACTGGGAAGACGACGACACCGACGAATACTGCTCAAGCAAACAGGATCTGATTGATGCAGTATCGGTTGCCGATAAAATTGGCATTGATATTGAAGCCGTTAATTTTAGTAAAGAATACAAGGACCGTGTATTTGCAAATTTCCTGAGCGAATACCAGGCTGGGCGCACCCCTAACCCGGATATCCTATGCAATGCCGAGATTAAATTTAAAGCCTTTTTAGATCACGCCATGGGCATGGGCGCGGATTTAATCGCTACCGGGCATTATGCACAAGTGCGTGAAAATCCGCTGAAACCTGGGTTATTCCAGCTCATGAAAGCTGACGATGGCAGTAAAGACCAAAGCTATTTTTTATACCGCCTCAACCAGGCTCAGCTTTCAAAAACACTGTTCCCGCTTGGGCAATATCTAAAGCGCGAAGTGCGTGAAATTGCACGCACTGCCGGGCTCATCAATGCCGATAAAAAAGATTCTACCGGTATCTGTTTTATCGGTGAACGTCCATTCCAGGAGTTTTTAAGCAAGTACCTGCCGCGGGAACCTGGCGACATGAAAACGCCTGAAGGCAAGCTGGTCGGCCGTCACGAAGGCCTGATGTATTACACACTGGGACAACGTCAAGGCTTAAAAATAGGTGGCAGCCGCGACAGCAATGGTGAGCCATGGTTTGTTGCTGCCAAGGATATGGAAAAGAATGAGCTCATCGTTGTGCAGGGACATGAGCATCCGCTGCTGCTCAGTGATGGTTTAAAAGCCGGTCAGCTGCACTGGATTAGCAATGAGCAGCCTATCACCAACTGGGTGTACGCCGCAAAAACACGTTACCGCCAACCCGATGCGCCATGTGAGATTGACAGCATTAACACGGATGAAGTTACAATTAAATTCGGACAAAAACAATGGGCGATTACACCGGGGCAATCTGCCGTAGTTTATGAGAGTAATGTTTGCCTGGGCGGCGGCATTATCACTGGTGCGATTTAAAATAATAACTAACTAGTCGAGGATTGTATGGCTTATATACTTAAAGATGCCCAAGGCAAAGTTATTGCTGCGAGCGCAACAGAAAACCTTGGCGCCGGTTGGCTATTTATTGAAGATACTTCAAAAGAGTATCTGGATTTTTTAGAAAACTCACTGGCAAAAGGTGATCTTTTTCGCGAAAGCGATATTCATTTAGCGCGGGTGTTAGAGGACTTAATTACCTTATTAATCGAGCGCAATGTCATTCGCTTTACAGACCTGCCCCAAGCTGCACAAAAACGCTTGAATGACAGACAATCAATGCGAAGCAAAACACACCTGACTGGTATTCTAGATGATAGCTCCGATATATTTCTGGACTCTTGAACTTGAGTTAATTTGCTACCGGCATACTGTCCTTAAATGACTGACGTTTAAGCAGACTGGTCTGCAGGCGCTCCAGATTTGGGTAATCCTTAGCCAGGTTAATAACCTGGCTAAATCTTAGATTCACGTAACCCAGCGTGCATCCCACCGCAATATCAGCCAAGCTGAAGGTATCATCCACACACCACTTATTTTGATCCAAGTCATGATTCAGTGCAGTTAAGCCACGTGTCACCTTCTCCATTTGCTTGGTAATAAACGCGGCGTCTTGCAATTGCTCAGGTTTACGCTGTTCCAGCATCACCGCAACGGCTGCATCACATACACCATCAGCTAGCGCTTCCCATCTACGCACAGCGGATTTCGAACTATTATCTTTAGGAATCAAGTGCGCCAATGGGGTACGGTTATCCAGATACTCGGCAATCACACGTGAATCATACAGACTGTCACCATCACTCAAAACCAGCACAGGCACCTTACCCAATGGGTTATATTGTTTGACCGGACAATCAGGATCAGCTAAAACCACCTCTTCCAGTATGATATCAATATGTTTTTCTGCCGCCACGATACGGACTTTGCGCGCATACGGACTATTAACTGTGTATAAAAGCTTCATAATATTTTACTAATGATGTTGTTAAGACATATAGATTGTTTGGTAGCATTATAATTCAAACTTAGCTCTGCTCACGAGAACAATGACACTATTTAACAAATACTACCCGTTAGGGTCAAAAGCCTTTCATGCGCTCATACAAGCACAAGTACAGGCTGGGCTAGCTGAGGATATTGGCAGTGGCGACCTCACGGCTCTTCTTGTTCCAGCCGGGCAGGCTGTAGATGCAACAATTATTGCACGCGAAACTGCGATCATTTGTGGCATAGATTGGGTCAACGCATGTTTCAAACAAGTCGATGCCAATATACATATCGAGTGGCTGGTCAATGAAGGTGAGCGCGTACAAGCAGATCAAGTGCTGTGTAAAATCAATGGCTTGGCGCGCCCGCTATTGACTGCAGAGCGCTGCGCGCTGAATTTTTTACAGACACTATCTGCGACCGCTACAGAAACACGTAAATATGTTGATGCCATTGCCGGCACCAATGCGCAAATTCTGGATACCCGCAAAACAATTCCAAATTTAAGGCTTGCGCAAAAATATGCGGTCACCATCGGCGGCGGGCATAACCAACGCCTTGCGCTATACGATGGCATACTGATTAAGGAAAATCACATTGCCGCTGCAGGTGGTATCGACAAAGTGATGCAACAAGCGTTTGCACTCAACACCGGCAAAAGTATACAGATTGAAGTTGAAAACCTCGATCAATTAAGGCAGGCACTGGATGCCAATGCCACTAATATATTATTGGACAATTTCAATACCGACTTGCTGCATGAAGCGGTGAACATCAATCGCTCATCCGGCAAAAAAGCTGTTTTGGAAGCATCCGGCGGCATCACATTAAGTAATGTACGTGAAATAGCGCTCACCGGCGTTGACCGCATCTCTATTGGATCTCTCACCAAAAACATACGCGCCATTGATCTTTCAATGCGAATTAACAAATTAGCACATGCTAAGATATAAGAAAAAATTTTAAAGCGCTTCTAAATTAAAAGGCCTAAAAATGAGCAAAGCCGCCACGCCAGCTAAAACCACCGGTCGCATGACCTTAGGCGACGCACTTCGTATGCTAGTGAACGATGGCATTGTAGATAAAGTTCAAGCAGAAAAACTTTACAAAGATCGCAAACTTGATAGCTCTAATCTTCACCCGTTAGTAGTCATTGGTGAACAAAAATGGAAAAACCTTAAAACACCACACAATGCCATCACGGTGGAATGGCTATCATCATGGCTGGCAAGTCATGCAGGCCTGGAGTATTACCACATCGACCCCCTTAAGCTGGATTTTGGCGCTGCAGCACAAATTGTTTCCAAAGGCTACGCTGAGCGCTTGAAAATCATGCCTATTTCCGTCAAAAACGGTGAGGCGGTGATTGCAACGACAGAACCCTTTAGCACCGATTGGATTGCAGATTTAGAGCGTGTGCTAAAAATGAAAATAAAGTTGGTTGTCGCCAACCCGCTGGAACTTAGCCGTTATCTGCCGGAAATGTACGACCTGGCCAACTCGATGAACGCAGCCAATTCAGCCAAAGCCGGACAAATTGTCGGGGTGCAGAACTTTGAGCAATTGGTGGAACTTGGCAAAGATAAAAACCTGGATGCCAATGAACAGCACGTCGTGAATATCGTGGATTGGTTATTCAAATATGCATTCGAGCAGCGTGCCAGCGACATTCACCTGGAACCCAGACGCAACATGGGATTGATGCGCTTCAGGATTGACGGCGTTTTGCATCAGGTATACCAGCTCCCCCCGAATATCATGAACGCCATCACCAGCCGTATCAAACTGCTGGGCCGCATGGATATGGTTGAAAAACGCCGCCCGCAAGATGGCCGTATTAAAACCTTGTCAGCAGAAGGTGTTGAAATTGAACTGCGCCTTTCCACCATGCCTACAGCGTTTGGTGAGAAATTGGTGATGCGGATATTTTCACCCGATATTTCCGGCAAAGACTTTTTAACACTGGGTTTTTCACAAGCCCAGGCTGACAAATGGAATGCCTGGACCAAAGCTCCTAATGGCATTATTTTAGTCACCGGGCCTACCGGCTCGGGTAAAACCACCACGCTATACTCAACCTTACGCATGCTCGCCACGCCTGAAGTCAACGTATGTACGGTAGAAGAACCGATTGAAATGGTCGAGCCTGCATTCAATCAAATGCAGGTGCAGCAAAATATTGGCTTGGGCTTTGCCGAGGGCATACGCACACTAATGCGGCAAGACCCCGACATCATCATGGTGGGTGAAATCCGTGATCTGGAAACCGCGGATATGGCGATTCAGGCCGCACTCACTGGCCACTTGGTATTGTCAACCCTGCATACCAACGACTCGCCTTCAGCAATAACGCGCCTGCTTGATTTAGGTGTGCCGTCTTACCTTATTCATTCTACGGTATTGGGCATCATGGCGCAGCGATTAGTGCGCACGCTTTGCACCAGTTGCAAAGCGCCGGAACCGATAGAACAAAGCAAATGGGATGCATTGGTCGGCACATTCAATGTTCCCAAGCCGGCACATATATACAGGGCTGTCGGCTGTCTGGAATGCCGCAATACAGGTTTCAGGGGTCGCAGCGGCATTTATGAAATGCTCACCATTACCCCTGCATTAAGAAAACTCATTACGCCGGAAACTAATTTGGCAAAACTGACTAAATTGGCTTATCAGGAAGGCATGCAGCCACTGATAATCAATGGTGCCGAAAAAGTAGCCGCCGGGCTTACAACAATAGAAGAGTTAATGAAAGTAGCCCCCCCGCTGGAAATCGAATAAAAACCACTTTTACCTCATGGTATATCCAGTGCAAAAAATGGCAGTATTTAGCTACTTTACTGACTAAATTTCAATCTTAACCCTTTCATTCCTGACACTTTTATCCTTGACCAATCGCGCTCAAACAGTTATCGTGTAGGGTTACCGAATAAACTATTAAAATCAAAAAGATTTATGGCAGAGACAACTCATCCGCATCAAGATTCCAATCAAATCACTGGCGCAGAAATTCTTATCCGTTGCTTGGAACAAGAACAAGTCAAATTCGTGTTTGGCTATCCTGGCGGTGCGGTGTTACACATCTACGACGCAATTTATAAACAAGGTCACTTCAAGCATATTCTTGTGCGTCACGAACAAGCTGCGGTCCATGCCGCGGATGCCTTTTCGCGCGCGACAGGTGATGTCGGCGTAGCGCTGGTGACTTCAGGTCCAGGCGCCACCAATGCGATTACCGGCATTGCTACCGCTTACATGGATTCAATTCCACTGGTGGTTATCAGTGGCCAAGTGCCTGTACCAGCCATTGGTTTAGATGCCTTCCAGGAAGTTGACATGGTTGGCGTTACCCGCCCCTGCGTAAAACATAACTTCCTGGTAAAAGATGTAAAAGACATCGCATCTACCATGAAAAAGGCTTTTCATATTGCCAGAACCGGCCGCCCAGGTCCTGTGGTAGTTGATATTCCTAAAGATATCACTGCGCACCTGGCTGAATTTATTTACCCTGGCACTGTTGAGATGCGTTCTTATAATCCAGTGACAAAAGGTCATAGCGGTCAAATCAAAAAAGCGGTTAAGTTATTGCTGGAAGCTGAACGCCCGATGGTTTATACGGGCGGTGGTGTAGTATTGGGCGATGCTGCCGAGTCTTTGGTAAAACTGGTTCAAGCTTTGGGCTTACCCGTTACCAACACGTTAATGGGGCTAGGCGGTTACCCATCTACCGACAAGCAATTTTTAGGCATGTTAGGCATGCATGGCACTTATGAAGCCAATATGGCAATGCACGAGTGCGATGTTCTGCTTGCAGTGGGCGCGCGTTTTGATGACCGAGTTATCGGCAACCCCGAGCATTTCTACAATAAAGATCGCACCATTATTCATGTGGATATAGACCCTTCGTCTATCTCCAAACGCGTAAAAGTACACGTACCTATCGTAGGCGACGTTAAGTCCGTGCTGGCTGAAATGAACGACCTGGTTTCACAGGAAAGACCCCAGCAGTCTCCTGCGCTTAAAGCCTGGTGGCAGCAAATTGAGGCTTGGCGTAGCAAGCTCTGTTTAAATTACAACAACAGTAATGGCCTGATTAAACCGCAATACGTTATTGAGAAACTATGGGAAGTAACAAAAGGCGATGCCTACGTTACCTCTGATGTAGGCCAGCACCAGATGTGGGCAGCGCAATACTACAAGTTTGACAAGCCTCGTCGCTGGATCAATTCCGGTGGCCTGGGCACAATGGGCGTTGGTTTGCCTTATGCGATGGGTTGCCAGTTTGCGAATCCGGATGCGCAGGTAGCTTGCATCACGGGTGAAGGCAGTATTCAAATGAATATCCAGGAGCTTTCTACCTGTAAGCAATATCATTTGCCAATCAAGGTGATTTTGCTCAACAACCGTTACCTGGGTATGGTGCGTCAGTGGCAGGAATTTTTCTATGAGAACCGCTACTCGGAATCCTATATGGACAGCCTGCCGGATTTTGTGAAATTGGCCGAATCTTATGGTCATGTGGGTATGCGTATTGAAAAACCTGAAGACGTGGAAGGCGCGCTGACTGATGCATTTGCAATGAAAGATCGCTTTGTGTTCATGAATTTCATCACCGACCAGAAAGAAAACGTATTCCCGATGATTCCAAACGGGAAAGGTCTGTCTGAAATGATTCTGGCGGAGGATTTATAATGCGTCATATTATTTCACTATTAATGGAAAATGAAGCCGGTGCATTGTCACGCGTGGCTGGCCTATTTTCAGCGCGCGGCTACAACATTGAGTCACTGACTGTTGCGCCAACTGAAGATCCAACGCTGTCACGTATGACCATCGTCACTTCAGGTTCAGAAGACGTCATTGAGCAAATTATCAAGCAACTTAATAAGTTGATTGACGTAGTCAAAGTGCTTGATTTAAATGACGGAAAATTCATAGAACGCGAATTAATGTTAGTCAAAGTCAAGGCTACCGGCGCATTCCGTGAAGAAATGAAACGTATGTGCGATATTTTCCGCGGACGCATCATTGATGTCGCCGATGGCGCTTTTACCATTGAGCTGACAGGTTCCGGCCACAAGCTGGACGCATTTATCGAAGGTTTGGATAAAGCAGCTATTTTAGAAACGGTCCGTACCGGAGCATCCGGCATTGGGCGTGGCGATAGAATTTTAAAAGTATAGAGTTACAAATTGAGTAAGTTTTAATTTTTCAGTATCTGATTTGAAAGGCATTAAACAATGAAAGTTTATTACGACAAAGACGCAGACCTTGGTTTAATCAAAGGTAAAAAAGTAACTATCGTAGGTTACGGTTCACAAGGTCACGCACACGCGGCCAACTTAAAAGATAGCGGCGTAAACGTTACTATCGGTTTACGTAAAGGCGGCAGTTCATGGGCTAAAGCAGTTGCAGCTGGTCATAACGTATTGGAAATCGCTGAAGCAACTAAACAAGCTGACGTTGTAATGCTGTTATTGCCTGACGAAAACATGCCAGAAATTTTCCACGCAGAAGTTGCTGCAAACCTGAAACAAGGTGCTGCTTTGGCATTTGCGCACGGCTTCAACATTCACTATAACCAAATCACACCACGTGCTGATTTGGACGTGATCATGATCGCGCCAAAAGGCCCAGGCCACACTGTACGTTCAGAGTATCTTAAAGGCGGCGGCGTACCTTCATTGATCGCTGTTTACCAGGACAAATCTGGTAAAGCGAAAGACATCGCGCTTTCATACGCAGCTGCAAACGGCGGCACTAAAGGCGGCGTGATTGAAACTGACTTCCGTGAAGAAACAGAAACTGACTTGTTCGGTGAACAAGCTGTTCTATGTGGCGGCGCGGTTGAATTGGTTAAAGCTGGCTTTGAAACATTGGTTGAAGCAGGTTACGCGCCTGAAATGGCATACTTCGAATGTTTGCATGAATTGAAACTGATTGTTGACTTGATGTACGAAGGCGGCATTGCCAACATGAACTACTCAATCTCAAACAACGCTGAATACGGTGAGTATGTTACTGGCCCTAAAGTGATTAACGATGAATCTCGTTATGCAATGCAAGAATGTTTAGCTAACATCCAAAACGGTGAATACGCTAAACGCTTCATTCTGGAAGGCCGCACTAACTATCCTGAAATGACGGCACGCCGTCGTTTGAACGCAGCCCACCCGATTGAGCAAGTTGGCGGCCAATTGCGCTCAATGATGCCTTGGATTGCTAAAAACAAATTAGTAGACCAATCAAAAAATTGATTTACGTTTGCAAGTTCAATACAAGAACTAATCCAAAATTCTAATCGAGTGAAAGCTCATTAGTAATTTGAAACTGTAGGGCAAAGCGTTATACGTTTTGCCCTATTTCATTTGCGATCCTCAAATAAAAAATCATCATGAAAAATCGTCTTAAAGTTTTAACTCAATATGTAATCCCCAAGCAGGCCATCACCGCACTTGCCGGGAAACTGGCACATTTTGAAGGCGGCAACAAAACTACCGCCGTTATCAGATGGTTTGTAAAGCGCTATAACGTCAACATGGCAGAAGCAGCCAACCCTGACATTAGCAGCTATAAAACGTTTAACGAATTTTTCACCCGACCATTAAAAAGTGATGCCAGACCAAGTGCAAAAGCTGCCTTCATTTGCCCGGTAGACGGAGCCATTAGCCAATTCGGCCATATTGAAAAAGGCCAGATTTTTCAGGCAAAAGGACACTACTACTCTACAACGGCTTTGCTTGGCGGGGATAAAACTGCTGCACAGCGCTATGAAAATGGTGACTTTGCCTGCCTGTATTTAAGCCCGAAAGACTACCATCGCATCCACATGCCATGTGATGGCAAGCTACAAAAAATGACTTACGTTCCGGGCGATTTGTTTTCAGTAAATCCAACTACAGCACAAGGCGTACCGGGCTTATTTGCACGCAATGAACGTGTAATATGTGAGTTCACTTCAGAACAACACGGCAATTTTGTCATGGTGCTCGTTGGCGCAACCATTGTTGGTAGCATGGCTACCGTATGGCACAACACAAAAGACGGCATTATTAACCCGCCGCGCTTAGGCCATATCAAAGTATGGACATACACCGATCAAAATATCACCTTAAAACAAAATGATGAGATGGGGCGTTTTTTACTAGGCTCAACAGTAGTGATGTTATTTCAGCAGGATGTTCTAGAATTTAATTCAGAATGGCAACCCGCGCGTCCAGTCAAGCTGGGGGAAATGATGGGCGAGGCAAGAAATTAACAATCCCGCTATTCGCGGTTTTTGTAGAAGCGAATTTATTCGCTTCTACAAAAAACTATTATTTATTTATGATGCGTTGCTTTATGATGCAAATGTGCTGCCAACTCGTTCAGCGCAGACTCATACACGGCACGCTTAAATTCAATTACATCTTCAAGCGGCACCCAATACTCGCTCCAGCGCCACGCATCAAATTCCGGGTGGCTCGTTGCACGAAGTGACACATCACTGTCGCGCCCTATCATGCGCAGTAAATACCAGATTTGCTTCTGACCTCTATAACTACCGCGCCACTCACGTTTTATCCAGCTCGTCGGCACTTCATACCGAAGCCAATCTTTAGTGCGTCCCAGAATTTTTACATGCTCAGGCTTTAAGCCAACTTCTTCCATCAGTTCACGATACATCGCCTGCTCCGGGCTTTCACCATAGTTGATGCCGCCCTGTGGAAACTGCCAAGCATGCTCACGGATACGCTTACCCCAAAATACCTGATTGTTGGCATTACATAAAATAATGCCAACATTCGGGCGAAACCCGTCACGATCTAACATAGCCTTATACTGCCTTAATAATTTAGTGCAATTTTTTCATATTTCCAGCATTATTGAAAGCAACCATTTACTTCAATCCCGAATTAATCTATATCACCATGAACATTGCACGCACAAAATTATTAAAAAATCGTTATTTAGTACCACTTCTTATCACTTTTATAATAATCAATGCATGCAGTGCAACACCGGAAGCATCCAACACTCACTATGCATATATCACCAACCAGGGCGATGACACCGTATCAGTCATAGATACTTCAACAAACCAGGTAATCAGCACCATCAAAGTAGGCAAGGGACCAGTCGGGGTTGCAATATCGGCTAAACTTCAACGTGCGTTCATTTCAAATGTTGAAAGCCAGGATATTTCAGTCATCAATACACAAAATAATCAGTTTATCGACACCATAAAAATAAAAGGCTCACCAGTAGGCGTGGCACTATCACCTGACAGCAAAACACTTTATGTGGCAGATTGGTTTGATAATCGCGTATTAGCTATCAATACCCGGCAAACTGATAAAGTGCGTGAATTAAGCGTAGGTGATGCCCCGGCAGGCTTGATTGTAAGTCCTGACAATCAATGGTTGTACATAGCAAACCGGGACAGTAATGATGTTGCAGTGATAGACACAGCAACCCTTAACATCCACAAACGCATACCCGTCGGGAAACATCCTTTTGGTCTAGCCATAAGTAAAACTGGCAAGCTGCTGGCGAGCGTGAATGTAAAAGACGACACTGTCAGTATAATTGACACACAAACCGATCAGCAACAGACAATCAAGGTGGGCTATCACCCCTACTGCGCGGCTTTCAGTCCGGATGAAAAAACTCTGTATGTGACTAACACGCAAGATGATAGCGTAACCGTACTGAATATCCGTACTCAAAAAACCATCACTACAATTAATGTCGGCAGCACGCCGGAAGGCATCAGCATAGACCACAGCAGTCACCGTGCTTATATCGCCAACTGGGGAAGCAACAACGTCAGCGTCATAAACACCAACACCAATCAATTATTAACAACCATCAAAACGGGAGACAAAAGTCGTGCCTTTGGGCAGTTTGTGTTAAGCCAGTAAATGAAAACGCAATCTTTTACAAAGTCATCTATACAAAATCTATCATCATTATCATGATGCCTACGTCAACCAAGCCCTGGTTGCCTCGTTAAATTAAACGCAGCCATCAATGCATTTTATAAATGTCATTTTGCTTTATAATGCGTTGTTATTTTGAAAAAACCTCTAATCAATAAGATCTCTGGAGAAAAATGAATGAAAAAATTTCTAGCATTAATTGCACTTAGCTTGAGCACAAGCCTAGTTTCTTTCACCGCAGCAGCACACGGCCCCTCACCACTTAAAGTGGATAAATCAATTACTATTAAAGCGGATCCGACAAAAGTTTGGGCTTTAGTCAAAGACTTTGGCAACATGCAGAAATGGCATCCAGCCGTTGCTAGCACCAAGCTAGAGAAAAAAGGCGAGGACACTTTTAGAACATTGACACTAAAAGATGGTGGCACTATCTACGAAAAACTGCGTAGCGTTGATGATGCCGACATGAAAATCAGATACGAAATCGTAACTAGCGGCTTGCCACTCACTGACTACAATGCATTTATCGTCGTAACCAAAGGTGCAAACCCAGGTGAAACCAACGTGCAATGGGTTGGCCGCTTTTACCGTTTATACAAATTGAACCCACCAATCCCGGCAGGCCAGGATGATGAAACTGCTTTAAAAGCAATCAACGGCATTTTTGATGGCGGCTTAGCCGGCTTGAAAAAGGCAGCCGAATCTTCAAAGTAAGTAACCGCCAAGACACACAAAAATGGTCACTATTACAATGGATACGTGACCTTTTTTGACAGTTAAAGCGGACAAAAAGCAAAAAATTGTCAGTTATTCTAAAAAGCGGAATTTATATTCCGCTTTTTTATTAGTTCCTATCAATCAGTATGCGATAGTAAAATATAAGGCACGAAAACGAGCTTAAAGTTTCAGTACAAAATATGTTGCATTAGTTACTTTTAATTTTAACTTTTTGATTTAAAAGTAAATTAAACGATACGATATGGCCCAACCGGACTTGGTTTCCACGTAGGAGCGATCTTCAGATCGCGATAGCATATGCCATTTAATAATCATTGCATTCGCGATCTGAAGATCACTCCTACAAAAGATTGGCACAGCTGTTGCTTATGCATTTACAGGCACGGCAAAAGAAATATTTAAAATTGCAGTGTATGGTTCTCAAATTCTTTAAAAAGGAAATTAACATGAAACAAGTACAAAAAGGTTTTACCTTGATCGAGTTAATGATCGTGGTTGCAATTATCGGTATTTTAGCAGCGGTTGCATTGCCAGCTTATCAGGATTACACAGTACGTGGTCGTGTAACTGAAGTGTTGGGTTTAATGGGTGGAGCAAAAACAACTGTAACTGAAAATATTGTAAATAATGCTGCTGTTGGTGCTGGCAGCTGTGCTGGTTACACAAACATAGCAGCCGCTACCGTTAATACAGCTAGCGTTACATGTACCGATGCTACTGGTGTAATTACTGGCACTGGTACTGCTAAAGCAAAAGCTGCGGTTTTAGTATTAACACCTACTCTAAGAGCTGATGGTGTGGTTTCATGGACATGTACAACAACTACTGACAAAAAATATGTACCAGCAGAATGTCGTGGTTAATATTTAAAAAATGTAGCGAGCGTAGCCTCGATGCAATGAAATGGAATCGAGGGGCAATGTAACTAACCCTTGATTCCGATTCTCTTCATCACGGCTACAAAACAAAATGCCCGTCGATTGATGGGCATTTTTACGTCTGCGGCATGGCTTCCCCTCGATTCACTTCGTTACATCGAGGCTACTGATATTGATGGCTCACCAAAACCATCTACATTTTGATCTCCACCACTTGCCAATCACTTGGGTAAACACCACGCTTAACATCACGATGAAAACTGTAATATGGCCAATCCACTACGGCCGTTACCAAACCATGCTTTACGAGATTGATATAACAATAATCGACACAATGCTTTAAATCGTCATCATCTTTAATCGTATGTTCCCAAAAATGACGCTGCCATAATAACGCCGAGCCATCTACTCGCATTGCAATTGAAACGCCGCTCTATTTAAGCCCGCGCACAAAATGTGATTTAATTGCCCGCCAACGCCCTGAGTAATCACTATCATCAATTGGCAATATCCAGACTGCATGTAGATGATCCGGCAACACTACCCAAGCGATAATTTCAAAAGGCTGACGTTGCTTAGTTGCCCTAACAGCCTCTCGTAATAATTCAATATGGCATGTAAACTTCTGAATGGCGGCCGCGATCAACGTGGCCGTAAAGAAATATGTGCCGCCTTTTGTTAAATTACACCGATATTGCACCATACGTTAAAGTCTAACCGTAGCCTTGATTCCGCTGTGCTTCATCAAGGCTACAAACGCTCCTGTCTTGTACCTCCAGCCAGCACCACTACATCAAAACCATTTTGCACTAGAATAAACGCTGCCGCCGAACTGCGCCGACCCGTCTGGCAATATACTACATAGGTTTTGCTTTTATCCAGATTAACCAATAACTGGCGAATTTCCGTTAAAGGTAAATTGATTGCGCCTTGCAAATGGCTAAAGCTGTACTCGGAAGGTAAGCGCACATCAGCCCAGATTGCCCCCGCAGCGACCTTGGCCTCCGCCTCCACCCTACTAACTTGTGTAATTAAAGGTTCTTTTAATAACTCCACAAAATCTTTTTTATTAAGCTGTAGCAACTCGCCATCTGTCTTCATGATCACGGTAGCATTGCGTTTGTTATCAGAAGCTAGTGCTTCTTCACCAAAAGCTTCACCTTCATCCAGCTCAGCCAGAATTACTGCGGGTTCATTAACATCCACTAATTTATTAACAACTACTGAACCCCGCTCTATAAGGTAGTAATAATCCCCCTCCGCTCCCTGCTGGATGATGACTTGCCCCGCCGTCGCATCAATCATCGTCATCCGTTTAAACATTTGTTCGATGTTTGCAGTTGGTAGGCGGCTAAATACCCCATTTTGCAATTTTTCCACGCTAAACACACGCGTTTCACGCATCCAATCTTTAGGTTTCCTATCATATAAATTGGTTATGCCGGCAGACTTTTCATCTGCTTGCTGGTGCAAACTTACACTCGACAACTGATCCCAAGTCATCATGATATCCAGCAGGTCTGTGTCTATACGCAAGATTTCAATGTCGGTCAGGGCAATAGTGTCTTTAACCTTGTTACCATTATTTAATGAATGTCTGGCAGCGGGTGAACCACCGCGCAATATCACCTGGTTGTCATCGTTTAAACGCAAGCCTAAATCACCTTTAAGTAAATAGACCAATTGCGCAGCTTTTGTCACGTTCATGCGTAACGGATCAATGTCCTTATCTACCTTTTCTATAAAACAAAGATCTGCAAGCTCCTGCTTACGATTGGAAGAAAGCTTTGCGATAGGTTCCAGTTGATCAAGTAATGTTTTATCAATGCTAGTCATAATAAAGGCTCAAATTGCTTTTATATTTAAGTTTAAATACTTGGGTTCATAAATGAAAAGTTTGGTTTTTTTTCAACTTATCAATGGATAACGCTAAATTCGTTGCTGCAATTTCATGCATGATAATTTCATCTCCACCCGGCTTCAGATGGGTAATGTATACCTCGACCTGCTCACCTGATTTATTAAGTTCCATCTTGCCAAGCTCGGCTACAAGCATCGATGGGCAAAGATGTTTAGATAACTTTGCAAGCTCTGACTCACTGTTACTGAATGCTGTTTCAATGATGAGATACTTGAGATTGTTAATCTTGTTTACCTCAAGCCATAATGAGTCGCAAATCGTAGTATCGCCTGTATAAACCAGGCTATATTGTTCACCTTCCAAACGGTACCCTACTGCAGGTACTACATGATTCGCGGGTAAGGCCGTGAACTTTCTTCCGCTCAAATCCAAGGTTTCACCTAGCTTCACTTCGTTGTAATGCAAAAATGGATTAGTAACATCCGGAATCGCATTAAAATCAGGCCATACTTTCCAGTTAAAAATATGCGTGCGCAATGCTGATAATGTTTCTTGCGTAGCATGTACGGTAATGGATTTAACGCGCAGCCCCATGACCGTATCAAGCAAAAATGGGATGTATGCGACGTGATCCAGATGTGAATGGGTGATAAATATGTGATCGATCATCAGCAACTCATCCATTGATAAGTCGCCGACACCAGTGCCGGCATCGACCAAAATATCGTTATCAATAAGCATAGATGTGGTGCGCAGATTGCCACCGATACCACCACTACAGCCAAGAATTTTTATTTGCATTATTTATGTTGTCACTTTGTTGGTAGTTATTTTTTATCCAGATCAAGTAGCAAGCAAATTGGACTAGAAATTTGTCTAATGTAATTCATACAATGCTATGATTTCACCTGATTTGAATCACGTCTCAACCGCACAAAATCCGGACAATGTCATCATATTGACCAATAACCCATACTCATCCATAACTTAAACATTCTCAATATGAATCACAAGCATCCGTTAGAGCTAATCAATCACAATATTGATAGCAGCAAAATCAATGCCAGTATTATTTGGCTACATGGATTAGGTACCGATGGCTATGATTTTGAGCCTATTTCTCAACAATTATTACAGTCTCGCAGCCTGGCCAACGTCAGGTTTATTTTGCCGCATGCGCGTGAAATGGCCGTCACACGTAATAATGGCTATATCATGCCCGCATGGTATGACGTTTACGGCATCATTCCGGTAGATAAGGAAGATGAAGCTGGCATCCAGGCCAGTCAACGCTATATTGATTCTTTAATACAAAATGAAATAAACCGTGGCATCGCGAGTGAGCGTATTGTGCTCGCAGGCTTCTCACAAGGCGGCGCTATCGCGCTTTATACGGCACTGCGTTATCCACAAAAACTTGCCGGTGTACTTGCATTGTCAACCTATCTACCATTACATTCAAAACTCGCCAGTGAAGCACATTTAGCTAATGCGACCATTCCAATTTTCATGGCCCATGGTGTTTTTGATGAGATCATCAGCCTTGAGATGAGTAAACTTTCACGTAATTTATTACAAAACTGTCAATATTTCGTCAATTGGCATGAATACAACATGGGCCATTCAGTATGTGCTGAAGAGATTGCAGATATCCAAAACTTTTTACAGCAGGTTTTGCAATAAGATTTGGTAGAATAGCGTCTTACAAAACATAGGTTGTAGTTTTATGCCTGCATCTAAAACCAAAACATCAGCAACGCCCGCATCTAAAGACGTAATTGAATCTACGTCCAATTTTGAACAGGCTTTTAGTGAACTAGAGCGAATTGTTGCTCAAATGGAGTCCGGTCAAATGCCGCTTGAAGCCTCGCTCGAAGCTTATAAACGCGGCAATGCATTACTTGAATTCTGCCAAAAATCATTAGCTGAAATTGAGCAGCAGGTCAAAATACTCAATGAGCGCCAACAATTGGCGTCGTTTAACACCCAAAATGACTAAAACAGGCATGGTTAACCATACAGCATCGGATTTTTTAACCTGGGCTAAAGCAAAGCAATTACGCATAGAAGAAGTTCTCAACGAAGCCTTACCTCCTGACGACCAGGCCCCATGTAGATTGCATAGTGCAATGCGCTATAGCGCCTTGGGTGGTGGGAAACGTGTACGCGCCCTATTGTGTTACGCCGCTGCTGAATTGTGCGACACCGATATTACTGTTGCAGATGCCGCCGCCAGCGCCGTTGAATTGATTCATGCATACTCTTTAGTACATGACGACATGCCCTGCATGGACAATGATGATTTACGTCGAGGCAAGCCAAGCTGTCATAAACAATATGATGACGCTACTGCGCTGCTCGTAGGCGATGCATTGCAAAGCCTGGCGTTTGATGTACTATCGACACCACAGCTATGTGCCAATGCCAATCAGCAAATCAGCATGTTAAACATTTTAGCTAAAGCTGCAGGTTCCACTGGCATGGCGGGCGGGCAAGCAATTGACTTGAGCGCTGTTGGCAAGGCACTCACTCAACAAGAGTTGGAGGCTATGCATCAGTTAAAAACCGGCGCCCTGATTCAGGCCGCTGCTTTACTCGGTGCTGCAAGTGGCTCGCTTGAACAAATTTCAGCAGTACACACTTATGCTGAAAATATCGGCCTTGCATTCCAGGTCATTGATGATATTTTGGATATAGAAGCTGACACCGGCACGCTAGGTAAAACTGCCGGTAAAGATGCCAGCAGTAACAAGCCAACTTATGTCACGATCCTGGGCCTGGATGTTGCAAAAAAACTGGCAAATCAGCTACATGAAGCGGCTGTTAGTGCACTAACACCGTTTGGCAATCAATCGCTGCGTTTGCGCGAACTGGCAAGTTTCATCATGCAGCGCAGCTTTTAATAACACTTATTTAATTATTTACGACATTCCTCTTGTGACTCTGCTACTCAATACCATCGACTACCCCCAACAGTTACGTCAGCTTGAACGTAAACAACTTGTCCAATTGGCACAGGAGTTACGTCTGTTTTTAGTTGAAAGTGTTTCAAGGACCGGTGGGCATTTAAGTTCAAATTTAGGCGTGGTTGAACTGACCATCGCGTTGCATTATGTATTCAACACCCCAGATGACAAACTGGTCTGGGACGTAGGGCATCAAACCTACCCGCACAAAATCCTTACCGGTCGTCGTGAAAAAATGCAAAGTCTGCGCAAACCGCTAGGTATTGCCGGCTTTCCTCGCCGCAGCGAGAGCGAATACGACACCTTTGGCACAGGCCACTCCAGCACGTCTATTTCAGCAGCATTGGGTATGGCGGTAGCTGCCCAAAAAGCCGGCAGTGAACGGCGCTCTGTTGCGATTATTGGTGATGGTGCCATGACAGCCGGCATGGCGTTTGAAGCGCTCAACAATGCAGGCAACATGGATGCCAACATACTCGTGATTCTCAACGACAACGATATGAGTATTTCCAATAACGTCGGGGCACTCAATAATTATTTAGCCAAATTACTATCCAGTCGCTTTTACGGCACGGTAAGAAAATCAGGCAAAAAAGTACTTTCAGCCGTGCCGCCGATGATGGAGTTTGCCAAGCGCGCCGAGGAACACGTCAAAGGCATGGTCACGCCAGGTACGTTGTTTGAAGAGTTCGGGTTTAATTACATTGGCCCGATTGATGGCCATGATTTGGATGCGCTGGTTGATACATTGCACAATATCAAACAACTAACCGGCCCGCAGTTTCTGCATATCGTAACGCAAAAGGGCAAAGGTTTTGAACCCGCAGAGGATGACCCCAATAAATTTCACGGGGTGGGTAAATTTGACCCTGCCAACGGCAACGCGATCAGCGCCAAGCCCGCAAAAACTTACACGGAGGTCTTTAGCGACTGGCTGGTAGATATGGCAGCCGCTGACAACCGCCTTATCGGCATTACGCCTGCCATGTGTGACGGCTCTGGCTTAAACGCCTTTGCAAGCGCGTACCCGGAACGCTATTTTGACGTAGGCATTGCCGAACAGCATGCCCTCACCTTCGCTGCAGGCATGGCCTGTGATGGATTAAAACCAGTCGTCGCTATTTACAGTACATTTTTACAGCGCGCCTATGACCAGTTGATACACGATATCGCACTGCAAAATTTACCCGTGCTTTTGGCCATTGACCGTGCCGGATTAGTAGGGGCAGATGGTCCGACGCACGCCGGCAGCTTTGATTTAACTTACCTCCGCTGCATCCCTAATATCGTCATTATGGCGCCTAGTGACGAAAATGAATGCAGGCAAATGCTCACAACCGGCTTTCAGTACTCCGGTGTTGCGGCGGTACGCTACCCACGTGGCAGCGGCACTGGTGCTAATATTGAATCTAGCCTGCACACGATTGAAATTGGCAAGGGACAAATTGTACGCACCGGCAAAAAAGTGGCTATATTGGCGTTTGGCTCTATGCTCACCCCGGCACTGGAGGCCGCTCAAGCGCTTGATGCAACGGTCGCCAACATGCGTTTTGTAAAACCGATTGACCGGCAACTTATTGAAAAATTAGCCAAGGAACACGCTTACGTTGTAACAGTGGAAGAGAACTGTATCATGGGCGGTGCGGGCTCTGCGGTGATGGAAACATTACAAGACATGCAATCTAGCTTTGATCATCCGGTTAAAACTTTATGTCTTGGTTTGCCCGATCAATTTATTGAGCATGGCGTCCATGAAACCATGCTCGCTGAATGCGGACTGGATGCAGAAGGTATTGCTTCCGCGATTGCGAAGCTAATAACCTAGTGCTATACTCAACTATTATCAGAAAAGTTATCAAGTAGAAATCAAATGAACCAAACAACATCGCAAAGCCCTATTGAAGATGTACAGAATACCGTTGATACACGCCATCTAGCCATAGACAAGGTTGGTATCAAAGCCATACGCCACCCAGTCGTGGTTAAGGATAAATCAGGTGGTGAGCAACATACGGTTGCAGTATTCAATATGTATGTACATTTGCCGCAACACTTTAAAGGCACACACATGTCACGTTTTGTTGAGATTCTCAACATGAACGAACATGCGATTTCTATTGAATCATTCGAAACCATTTTACGTGAAATGGTGACACGCCTTGAAGCTGAATCAGGTCATGTTGAAATGACCTTCCCCTACTTTGTAAACAAAGCCGCCCCTATTTCCGGTGTAAAAAGCCTGCTTGATTATGAAGTCACTTTTATTGGTGAAATCCATCAAGGTAAATACGACATTACGGTCAAAGTGCTGGTGCCAGTAACCAGCTTATGCCCATGCAGCAAAAAAATATCCGATTACGGCGCGCACAATCAGCGCTCTCACGTCACTGTTACAGCATTAATCAACGATTTTATCTGGATTGAAGATATTATTGCTTTAGTAGAAAAACAAGCCTCCTGCGAGCTTTATGGCTTACTCAAGCGGCCTGATGAAAAATACGTTACAGAACGTGCTTATGACAACCCTAAATTTGTTGAAGACATGGTGCGCGATGTTGCTGCACAGTTAAATGCGGAAAAACGCATTGTCGCTTATGTCGTGGAGTCAGAGAATTTCGAGTCTATCCACAATCACTCTGCATATGCTTTAATTGAACGAGACAAAAGAAAAAAATAAACACAGCACCAGATAGCAATAAAAAAGACCGCTTTAAAAGCGGTCTTTTTTATTGCAACTCAGTATTTTTTAGTCAGTGTCATCGCAATATCCTGGCGTTGCATATCCAGCCGGTTCAAAGCACTCATCCCTAACAGCACTATCGAAGGTGAACCACCTTCCACGACGCTTGCCTCTACCTGGCTAAGCGTAATGCTGCCAATTTTAAGGCTGGCAATCGTTACAAGATAAGCTGTTACCACCCCATTTGCAGTAGCAACCTGTATGGGTTTTCCACGTTTATAATCAATGTTCGCAAATTTGGCATCGCCACTGTTGAGTGCGACTGTAGTAGCCCCGGTATCTACTAAGAACTTCAATGGAGCACCATTGATCAGACACTCCGACATAAAATGCCCCTGTGCATTTGCATACAAGGTAACACTGGGGCTGCTGGAGGCTGCATTACCACCAACAGATGCCGCTTGCCCCATACCCAGCTGTTTAGTTTTACCTTCAATCAGCAAAGTAGCCGTATTGCTATCAGCCGCAAGCAGCTTAACGCCATCACTAGTCTGCCCCACACTCAGGGTTTTAGGTTTTCCGCCATTAATCATCACAACGGCTTTGTTACTGAAAAGCCCAACTATATTTACTTGTGTTTCCGCCACGGCAAACCCTGACACTAGCGCACCTGCCACCAATAGCATCACCTTGATTTTTCTTATACAACTATTGACCGAAATAGTGTGCAGCTTCATCCGAATATTCCCCGTGCGTTTTTGTGCTGATCAGTGAGCTTCAAACCTAATGCTATCACGACCAAGCCAATCAGCGGAAAAATTGCGGCGAACACAAATGTCTGCTGACCACCAAAGTATTGCAATGCATAACCACCTGCAACTCCACCAATGGTACCGCCAACCCCATAAGCCACACTGTTATAAATCGCTTGCCCTTTGGCCTGATGGCGTCCTTTAAAAAATTGCGCAATGACTTCAACCGAGGCCGCATGAAAACTGCCAAAAGTGGCAGCATGCAATGTTTGCGCTAATATGAGCAGCCAAACGTTATCCACAGCAGCACCTATCAAACCAAACCTGATCATCGCCAAGGCTAGACTTATCAACAGAATTGCTTTTAAACTAAAGCGCGACATGATTTTTGGCATCAGCATAAAAATAGCAATTTCACAGATCACGCCTACCGCCCACAGCAAACCTATCATGCCCTTGCTATAACCATGCTCGCTTAAATAAATTGAATAAAAATTATAAAGTACGCCATGTGCTGTCACCATGAGTGAGCAACCAACCAGCAAGGCAATTACATTAGGTTGTTTGATCACTTGCCAGATTGAGAAATGGTCATGCTCATGCGCTTCAACTTTTGGCTCCGGCAGGGTATAGGACAATACAAACAAGGTCATCTGCACAATCAATAAAAACCACAATAAACTTGTAATACCGGCAACATCAATCATAAAACCCAGCACGACCGCAGCCACAATAAAGCCCAAGGAACCCCACATGCGGATGCGGCTATAATGTCCATTAGTGGTAGCAAGATGCGCCAATGTAAGCGATTCCGCCAGCGGCAAAGTAGAACTGGTAAACAAACTTAAAGTCGCCATCACGAAAAACAACCAGAAAAAGCCATGCGCCCAAAACACCGCAGTAAAACCACACAAGCCTAAAAAGGCAGTAAGCTTAATCCATTGCGCGCGCCTACCGGTATGATCCGCCAGCCACCCCCAAAAATTGGGTGCAAAAATCCGGCTAATCTGAAATAAAGACATAAGTATGCCAATATCAGCTGCGGAAAACCGCTCAGATTGCAAATACAAACCCCAATAGGGGACAAATGCACCTACAAAGAAATAATAGATGAAATAAAAACGCGAAAGTCGATTATGAAGTTTTGTATGCATATCAATCTGATTTGTGACGAATCACACTAATAAAAAAGTCGGCATAAGCCGACTTTTTTATTATCAAGTCAGTTAAATGGCCAATATGGGATATAACCGATCTTTTAATACCGCACATCATCTTTTTCTGATTTTCAAAATACTTAATCATTAATTCTGTGCTCGTTTAAACAGGTTCTGATTAGCAGCAATATCATAACGCCATGTATTAAAGGAATATTTAAATAATTTTTGGGGTGGCGCAATGCACATCAGCATTTTGCCCACGATGGCGCAAGGCATGATCCATCAACACCATTGCCAGCATCGCCTCTACAATTGGCGTTGCCCGCACACCTACGCATGGGTCATGACGGCCAGTTGTTTGCATGGTTACAGCATTGCCATTTTTATCAATTGAGCGCCGCTCTTGCGGGATACTCGAGGTTGGTTTTAATGCAACATTCACGCGAATTTCCTGGCCAGTAGAAATACCACCCAGGATGCCTCCTGCATGATTAGTCACAAAACCTTGCGGTGTCATTTCATCTGAATGCACACTGCCGCGTTGAGCAATGGCAGCAAACCCATCACCAATTTCCACGCCTTTTACAGCGTTAATACTCATCATGGCGTAGGCAATTTCCGCATCCAGCCGATCAAAAATCGGCTCGCCCCAGCCAACAGGTACACCTGCAGCTACTACGGTAATACGTGCACCGACAGAATCGCGTTCCGCACGGATTCTATCCAGATATTCTTCCAGTTTTGGCAACACCGTTGTATTTGGTGAAAAAAATGGATTGTTATTGACCGCATCCCAGCTTTCAAACGGAATGTCGATTTCACCCAACTGACTCATATAGCCGCGTATCGTTACGCCGAAACGTTCTTTCAGCCATTTTTTGGCAATTGCACCAGCAGCTACGCGCACGGCGGTTTCACGTGCGCTGGATCGGCCACCGCCACGATAATCGCGTACACCGTATTTTTGCGTATAAGTGTAGTCCGCATGCCCGGGGCGGAAGGTATCCATGATTTTGCTGTAATCCTGGCTGCGTTGGTCAGTATTACGAATCAACAGGCCAATGGGAGCACCTGTGGTCTTGCCTTCAAACACGCCTGACAGAATCTCGACCGCATCAGCCTCCTGGCGTTGCGTCACATGGCGCGAAGTACCGGGCTTGCGGCGGTCCAAATCAATTTGCAGATCTTCTGCACTTAATGCCAACCCTGGCGGACAGCCATCCACCACGCCGCCGATTGCCGCACCGTGCGATTCTCCAAAAGATGTAAAAGTAAAAAGTGTGCCAAGTGTGTTGCCAGACATGATGCGACCTCAATTAAAGTTAAGAGATTTTAACATATCAAGTGACTCTATTATTTCACCAGTCCTTTAATCCACTGCGTATATACCTGGCTTGCCACTTTATTCAGAAAAAAACAATGTAAGGGTAAATTTTGCGCTATTACATCAACCTGCTGTACCGCAGGACTGCTTGACGCCTCCTTTAACTCATCAGTGCCTATATCACACCAACTAAGTACCATTTCCGGTGTCATCTCAATATGGCATTGCAAAGCCAGGTGTTTGCCAATCGCGTAGGCTTGATTTGTGCAATATGCGCTTTTTAGCAGATGAACAGCATTTGCGGGCAAAGTAAAAGTTTCACCATGCCAGTGAAAGCCATTAAAACTTTCTATATCGCCAAACCAGTATCTGGCAATCTCATTGTCACTCACCGTTACCTCACCCCAACCAATTTCTTTCACCGGATTTTGGGTGATCATGCCACCTAAAGCCTTGCTGATAAGCTGCCCGCCTAAACAATGACCAAGCACCGGCACATCAAGCGCCACAGCCTCCCGGATCAATTTCAACAATGGCGGAATCCACGGCAAATCATCATTGACACTCATGGGACCGCCCATAAGTACCATGCCGCTAAAATCCGCCATAGATAATGGGAGCGGCTCTCCCTGATCGATTTTTACCAATAGCCAAGGAATACCTTGCGCTTCTAGAAACGTTGCCAGATATCCGGGTCCCTCGGCTGCTGCATGTCTAAAAACAACTACGGGCTTCATGTCTTTAATACCTTGAATTGACCAACTTCAATATCATCAATGGAGTAATTACCTATGGCATAGCGAATTAATCGCAACGTAGGAAACCCGACTTTAGCCGTCATACGGCGTACCTGACGGTTTTTCCCCTCGGATATTTTGATTTCCAGCCACGTGGTCGGTATCGCTTTGCGCTCGCGTATGGGCGGATTGCGCGCCCATAACTTCTCAGGCTCATTGATTACTTTCACCTCAGCAGGTTTAGTGAAAAAATCGCCTAAATCCACCCCGCGCCGCAGCGGCTGCAGATCATCGTCTGTAGGCGCCCCTTCAACCTGTACCCAATAAGTTTTAATTTCTTTATATTTAGGGTGACTTAAACGATGTTGTAATGCACCATCATCGGTTAAAATAAGCAATCCTTCGGAATCAGTATCCAAACGCCCGGCAGCATACACATCGGGCAACGGAATAAAGTCTTTTAACGTGGCGTGCCCTGTTTTTCCATTTCCGGGGTCATGCTGACTGAATTGGCACACGACGTTAAAAGGTTTATTAAATAAAATTATCATATTAGGAAATTTTGAATGGCTTCTAAAATTATCAAACCCGCCACCGGCGAAAAAATTACCGTCAACGCAGACAATTCGCTCAATGTGCCTCAGCATCCGATTATCCCATTTATTGAGGGCGATGGCATAGGTGTAGATATTACCCCGCCGATGATTAAAGTTGTGGATGCCGCCGTAAATAAAGCCTACAACGGCACGCGCAAAATCTCGTGGATGGAAGTGTTTGCCGGTGAAAAAGCCGTCAAAATCTATGGCAAGGATAAAGAAGGCAAGGACACATGGCTGCCGAGTGAAACCATGCAGGCTGTTCGCGACTATGTCATATCCATCAAAGGCCCACTGACCACGCCAGTCGGCGGTGGCATACGCTCACTCAATGTAACCTTGCGCCAGGAACTGGATCTCTACGTTTGCCTGCGCCCTGTGCAATATTTTACCGGCGTACCGAGCCCGGTAAAACACCCAGAAAAAACCGATATGGTGATTTTCCGCGAAAACACTGAAGACATTTACGCCGGCATTGAATGGGCAGCAGGTACAGACGAAGTTGAAAAAGTGATCAACTTTTTAAGTGATATGGGCATGCGCAAAAAAATTCGCTTCCCTGAGTCTTCAGCCATCGGCATTAAACCGGTATCGGTGGATGGCAGCCAACGTTTAGTGCGCAAAGCTATTCAGTATGCAATCGATAACAATCGCAAGTCAGTCACCATTGCCCATAAAGGCAACATCATGAAATTCACTGAAGGCGGCTTCAGGGACTGGGGCTATGAAGTAGCCAAGCAAGAATTCGGAGCGGTTGAAATCGACGGCGGACCATGGTGCAAATTGCCAAATGGCATTGTCATTAAAGACTGTATTGCTGATGCATTCCTGCAAGAAATTTTACTGCATCCGCAAGACTATGATGTAGTCGCCACCCTTAACTTAAATGGTGACTATATGAGTGATGCACTAGCAGCACAAGTTGGCGGCATAGGTATTGCCCCTGGGGCCAACTTAAGCGACACCGTAGCAATGTTTGAAGCAACACACGGCACTGCGCCAAAAATAGCAGGTAAAAACATTGCCAACCCAAGCTCATTGATTCTTTCAGCAGAAATGATGTTACGTCATCTGGGCTGGACAGAAGCTGCCGACCTGGTTCTGAAAGGCGTTGCCAATGCCATTATTTCAAAGCGCGTCACTAGCGACTTCTCAACCCAAATGGAAGGTGCAACCCAAGTAGGCACATCAGAATTCGGCGATGAGATTATCGCCAATATGTAAGCCTGAAACAGACACTGCAAATAAAAAAAGGCTCATGAAACTTACATAAAAAGTAAGTTTCATGAGCCTTTTAAGTTAGGCTTATCACCTTGAAACAACAAGCCTATAAAATAACAGGCTTAGGCCTTTTGAATATTTGAAGCTTGTTTACCTTTTGGGCCTTCAGTCAAATCAAAACTTACGCGTTGACCTTCTTTAAGGCTTTTATAGCCAGACTCTACGATTGCAGAGAAGTGTGCGAACAAATCGTCGCCACCATCATCTGGGGTAATAAAACCGAAACCTTTAGAATCATTAAACCATTTTACGGTACCTGTTGCCATTTCATACATCCTTACATAATACAAAGGGGGGCGCCCCAAAAAGTTTGCCTCAAGAACAGAAGTCGCAGTAACTAACATTAAAGCCGGCTGCAAAAAACTCGAATTCAAACACCTAAGCATATTTATAAGTTGGTTTTCTAGCGATGTCAAGCGGTTTTTATCAGCTCCGCGAGATTGAAAATGTTTAACTTTAGGTTGTTAAGTTCAAATTTAGAATTAACGGTCAATTTAAAAACACTAAAATTTCCAACATCAAAGCGTAAAGTCTTTACAAAAAATAGCGTAAAGTGCATTATTGGTTCAAATAAAAAAATAATTGGAATAGCGTTTAAGCTCACTTACTATCACTTTAAATATGGCAACTGCAACCTCACAAACCAAACTAAGTGGCCTCGCTCGCACCTTAATTCAAGAGAAACTACTTTCGGAAGATGAAGCTAGAGCAATTGAGGAGCAGGCGCATACAACAAAATCACCATTCATTTCACAACTTATTCAAAGTAAAAAACTCAGTTCACTTGCCATTGCCGAGGTTTCTGCCAAAGCGTTCGGATTTCCTTACTTTAATTTAGATGCATTCAATACGGATTATTTACCCGCAAAGAAAATTGATGCGAAATTAATGCAAACCAATCGCGTTTTGGCGTTGCAGGCACGTAACAATACGCTTTTTGTTGCCATTTCAGACCCAACCAACATACATGCACTTGACAGTGTTCAGTTCCAAATGGGAATGAACATATCGCCTATTGTCGTTGAAGATGACAAACTGGGCCGGTGGATCGATAAAATTATAGAGTCCAGCGATACCAGTCTAAAGTCTATTGATGTCGATGATGACGAGTTCGGCTTTGGCGATGATAATGCGCAGGCTGACGATGCGCCTATAGAATCAGAAGTTGACGACGCCCCTGTTGTTAAATTCCTCAACAAAATGCTGTTAGATGCAATTAACATGGGGGCATCCGATTTACATTTTGAACCGTATGAAAAATTTTACCGTGTGCGTTATCGTGTTGACGGCATCCTACGTGAAATTACCCAGCCACCGCTTGCCATCAAAGAAAAACTTGCCTCTCGCATTAAAGTGATCTCCAGCATGGACATCTCGGAGAAACGTATTCCGCAAGATGGCCGCATGAAACTGGTTCTGTCCAAAACACGCACTATTGATTTTCGTGTCAGTACACTACCACTCATTCACGGCGAAAAAATTGTAATGCGGATTTTAGACCCGACCAGTGCCACGCTTGGAATTGAAGCGCTTGGCTACGAGCCGATACAAAAAGAACGCCTGTTAAATGCGGTGAGCCGACCTTACGGTTTAGTGCTCGTCACCGGCCCCACAGGTTCAGGTAAAACCGTTTCACTTTATACTTGCCTCAACATTTTAAATAGCCCTACGGTAAATATTGCTACGGCAGAGGACCCTTGCGAAATTCCGCTGGCAGGTATTAACCAGGTAAATGTGAACGACAAACAAGGACTCACTTTTGCCGCCGCCTTGAAATCGTTTTTACGGCAAGATCCTGACATTATCATGATCGGGGAGATTCGTGATCTTGAAACTGCCGACATGGCAATCAAGGCAGCATCTACTGGACACATGGTATTGTCAACATTACATACCAATGACGCGCCATCGACCTTGACTCGACTACTGAACATGGGAGTTGCACCTTTCAATATCGCATCTGCCGTGTCACTTATCACTGCACAGCGCCTGGCAAGACGCCTTTGCAAACACTGCAAAATACCCTTGACCGTACCAAAAGAAGCGTTATTAAGCGTAGGATTTATTGAGGATGATTTCAAGGAGGAGTGGCAACTCTATGGGCATAACCCAGAGGGTTGTGAGTTATGTAATAGTGGTTACAAAGGACGGGTGGGGATTTATCAAGTCATGCCCGTTACTGATGCAATCAGCCGCATTATCATGAAAAATGGTACGGCACATGACATTGCAGACCAGGCGAAACTGGAAGGCGTGAATGATTTACGTCGCTCAGGTGTACTGAAAGTAATACAGGGTCTAACCTCAATTGAAGAAGTGGAAGCTTGTACTAATGAGTAATTTTAATTTTCAATAAAAACTAATTACAATCCAACGCAGATCGTGAATTACATAGGAAATCATCATGGCCGCCAATGCTAAAGCCGCAAAAGAAGTGACCTATTTTTGGGAAGGTAAAGACAAAAAAGGTAAAGCAATTAAAGGCGAGATGAAAGCTTCTGGCGAATCCTTTGTCAATGCTACCCTACGCCGCCAAGGCATTACCGTTACAAAAGTTAAAAAACAAAGCGGCTTTGCCAGCAAGGGTAAAGTATCGGACAAAGACGTTACGCTTTTTACGCGCCAACTGGCTACCATGATGAAATCCGGCGTACCGCTATTACAATCTTTTGACATCGTAGGGAAAGGCCATAGCAACCCTGCCGTAGCCAAACTATTATTGGATATCAAGTCAGATGTCGAAACTGGCAGTAGCTTAAGTGCGGCTTTTCGTAAATACCCGCTTTATTTTGATGCGCTATTTTGCAATTTAATAGGCGCCGGTGAGCAAGCGGGTATTCTGGACACATTACTGGATAGATTGGCAACCTATAAAGAAAAGATTCTTGCCATTAAATCAAAAATTAAATCGGCATTGTTTTACCCCATTTCAATTATTGTCGTCGCATTTATAATTACAGCAGTGATTATGATTTTTGTAATTCCTGCCTTTAAGGAGCTTTTCAGTAGTTTTGGTGCGGATCTTCCAGCACCAACACTCATTGTTATGTCCATCTCTGATGTTTTTGTAGAATGGTGGTGGGCGATATTTGGCTCAATTGGATTTGGTTTATGGTTTTTCTTCTACACCTGGAAGCGTTCTTTATCGATGCAGGCCACCATGGATAGGCTAATTCTCAAGTTACCCATATTTGGTGAATTAATTCGCAAAGCAACCATTGCTCGGTTTGCACGTACGCTGTCAACTATGTTTGCAGCCGGGGTTCCTTTAGTTGAGGCTTTAGATTCCGTTGCGGGGGCATCAGGAAACCGGGTGTATTACGATGCTACCAAAAGAATCCAGAGTGAGATCAGTACGGGTACCAGCCTAACAGTCGCCATGCAAAACAGTGATGTTTTCCCCAACATGGTGCTGCAAATGACTGCGATTGGTGAAGAATCAGGTGCCTTGGATTCGATGCTGGGTAAAGTTGCCGATTTCTATGAAGCTGAAGTGGATGATGCAGTAGATGCGCTATCTAGCTTAATGGAACCTATTATTATGGTGGTTCTTGGTACACTCATTGGCGGTTTGGTAATCGCCATGTACTTACCCATTTTCAAAATGGGACAGGTCATTTAGATTTAGAATTTCAATTATCAAAAAAGTGACCTTTAAAAGATCGCTTTTTTGATTAGTAGATCACTAAATCCAACCTATTTTTTAGCAGATGCCGATAGCATCCGTTCAATTTCTTTATAAGGTTGCGCGCCTAACATACGCTTACCGTCTGCAAAAATTAAGGTTGGAGTACTGGTGACACCTATTTTCCTGGCTAATTGACCAACTTTTTCCAGGGGCACTTCACATGTACCTGCTGCGCTTGGAAGCAGATCTCTTAGAATCCAGTCCTCCCAGGCTTTTGCTCGGTTATTGGCACACCAAATAAGTTTCGATTTACTTGCCGCATCAGGATGCAACTGCTCAATAGGATACAAAAATGTATACACTGTCACATCAGTGATATTAGTAAGTTCATTACGCTCCAAGCGTTTACAATAAGGGCAGTCCACATCAGAGAACACTACCATTTTACGGCTGCCGTTTCCTTTGACTACTTTAATGGCCTGATCCAATGGCAAGCTGGAAAAATCAATTTTAGTCAGCTCTTCCAAGCGTTCACCCGTAATATCCTTTTTTGTTTTTGGATCAACCAGGCGACCTTCAGCAATTAAAAAGGTAAGCTTCTCATCTGTATAGATAATCTGCCCGCCCATATACACTTCATACAGGCCCGCATATGGTGTTTTGGTCACTTTCTCCACTTTAAATTTTGGATATGCGGCTTCAACTGCCTTTTTAAGGCTGGCTTCATCAGCCATTGCAAGTGTTGAAAATGCACTCATTAAAGCAATGCTGATTATTTTTTTTAACATTCAAGTTCCTTTATGTAATAACTATTAATACTGCTAATTATCAATCTAGCCTATTAAACAACAATTAAAGCGCGATTGCACTTTTCACCAACATCTTTTTAATTGCCGGCTGGCTGGTCACAGATAAACCCCAATTCCTTGCTTTTTTCACCACTGCATTTTGATTCTCAAACAAATGATACAAGCCATTTGTTAACATCAGCATCTTCAATAAATCCGCTTTTCTAACTCGCGTATAGCGCTTTAACAGACCCATATCGTTGATAGGTTGATACTGGTGTTTATTAGTGATTATTTCCAACAGGTCTACTATATCTCGAAAGCCTAAATTCACGCCCTGCCCTGCCATCGGATGAACGCGATGGGCGGCATCACCAGCCAATACCACAGAGTTTGTGGCTAAGACCTCAGCTTTTTTTAACACCAGCGGGAATGCCGCCGGACTGGTAATCATAGTCAACTTACCTAAAACGGAATCGCCAGCCTTCATCACTTGATCGGTAAATTCATCGGCATCTAATTGCAACAAAGCATCCGCATATTGTGTTGGTGCTGACCACACTATAGAGATTTTATTTTCAGGCAAGGGCAACCAAGCCAGAATGCTGCAATGACCATCCTCGCCTTGCTTAAACCATTGCCTGGCAATATTGCCGTGTGATTTTTCCGTTATAAAGTTTGCTACAACAGCAGTTTGATGATATGCCTTAACCTGCACGCCAATGCCAAGCTGCCTTCGCACCCATGAATTTACGCCATCAGCTGCGATTAACAGCTTACTTTCAACAACTTGCTGATTATCCAAATGGAGTGTTGCTTGATTTGGACTTGCACTCAACTTGATGCATTTGCGGCCAAACAAGGTTCGAACACCATAGGCCTGCACCTGCTGCATGAGCGCATTTTTTAGCACACACTCTTCTACAATAAACCCAAGATCATCCGCATTCGCATCCTCAGCGGATAGATACAACGGGACGTCTATTGCATCGCCCCATATTTCCATCGCCTGCATTTCACCTATACGGCTTACATCCAGCAATTGCCAGGCACCTAAACTCGCTAACCACTGCGCATTTTTAGGGCTGATGGCATAGATACGCTGATCCCAACCCACTTCTTCTTGTGGCTGAGTATACGTTTGTGGGTGCTCTTGGTCATCTACCAGCACTACCTCATAGCCGGCTTTGTGCATAGCCACAGCTGCAGATAAACCGACCAAACCAGCGCCAACAATGGTCACATCTGTTTTTAAAGTATTCGCACTCATTTACCAAAACTCATTTTACTCACTAGATGCCGCTTAACAGGTTTTATCAAATCAAATATGCCCAACCCCGCACTTCTTAAAGCTGACACACCCAAAATATCATTAGAAAAAATATTCACCAGAAAATCAGTAAACAGCAAGCCGTTTTTAGTGTCCGTTTTACGGCTAACTCGATACGCGGCAAGCATATCGCTACTGCCTAACTCAGTCGTTGCACTAATATGTCGTGCCAGCACTTCGGCATCACGCAAGCCTACATTAAATCCCTGCCCTGCTACGGGGTGCATGGTTTGTGCCGCGTTGCCAATAACCACCAGATGCGGTGTATCACTTGCTTGCAGTTGCGATAGTTTTAACGGAAACGTTATGCGTTTTTCCACGCTTAAAAAGCGTCCGACTCTATCTCCGAACTGCTCATGAAATTTCGCTAAAAATTCAGCATCACTCAATGTCAGCAGTGGTTCGATAAGCGCTTTTTCACCTGTCCATACCAGGGAAAAATCGCGTTCGCCATTAGGAAGTAGCGCCATTGGGCCATTGGCGGTAAAGCGCTCATAAGCGATATTATCGTGTGGCAATTCGGCACGCACCTTGGTGATGAGGGCATCATGTCCATATTCTTTGGTATCGCGTTTTAATCCCGCGACTGCTTCCAGGCTTCTGCCGCCATCGGCCAATACAGCCAAAGCTGCCTCAAAATAAGACACCTCGTTATGACGGCTATACCGGACTTGGGCACGGTTTGCATCGTGGGTGATCGCCTCGACCTGTGCCTCATCGATTAAATGAATAATGGGGAATTTTGGTATTTCTGCACTCAATGCCGTGCATAACGCACCATAAGACAACACGTAGCCCAAGGCCTCCTGCTGGTAATCCTGTGCATGTAAAATACTACGCCCGATGCTGCCCTTCTGTGACACATGAATGGTGTTTATTGCAGTAGCATGTGGCGCCAAAGACTGCCAGACACCCAGCTTTTCAAGAATGCGCCTGGTGCCGAACGACAGCGCCAATGCCCGTGTATCCTGATTGGCAGCCCCCAGCTTACGCGCTTCAAATACGGTACTGGCGATATTCTGTTTTGCCAGTAACAGAGAGAGCACCATCCCGACCGGGCCGCCACCTACAATAACAATATCTTGAGCCTGATGCATTACTGGGCCATCACACTTTCAATGTCTGCAACTGTTTTTGGAGCATCAATCGTAATAATGTCGCAGCCGCTTGCGGTCACCAGTACATCATCCTCAATACGAATGCCGATATTCCAGAAATGCTCCGGCACATTGTCCGCAGGGCGGATATAACAACCCGGTTCCACAGTCAGCATCATGCCAACTTCCAATGTACGCCAGTCACCCGCCTTGTCTTTATACTCACCCGCATCATGTACATCCAGACCCAGCCAGTGCCCGGTGCGGTGCATGTAGAACTGACGATAAGCACCGGTTTCCAGTACCGCCTCTTTGCTGCCTTTGCACCAGCCAAAGTCGATAAAACCCTGAACCAGCACATTAAGTGCAGCCTCGTGCGGCGTGTTCCAGTGGCTTTGGGGGCTTACTTTAGCTATTGCGGCAGCCTGTGCTGCTAACACTAATTCGTACACATCTTTTTGTGCTGCACTGAATTTTCCATTCACAGGAAATGTACGTGTAATATCTGACGCATAACCATCCAGTTCACAACCCGCATCAATTAACACCAAGTCACCATCGTTTAACTTGGCATTATTGGCATTGTAATGCAGGGTACATGCATTAGCCCCGCCCGCAACAATACTGGTATAAGCAGGAGATTGGGCGCCAAAGCGGTAAAACTCATGCAAAAATTCAGCTTCGATTTCGTATTCCATTTTACCGGCATGCACTTTTTGCATGGCGCGCTTGTGAGCACTGGCAGCGATGCTGGCAGAACGCCGCATCAACGCCTGCTCGGCAGGTGATTTATATAACCGCATCTCATCCAGCAGTTTACGCACATCCGCAACATCATCAGGTGCGCTCACGCCAGTACGGGCCTGCGCTTTTACCTGGTTCAGCCAACCCGTTACCCTTGCATCCCAAGCGGGATCGGCACCCAGGCTATAAAACAACCTGGATTGATTTGCTAATAATTTAGGAGCCATTTCATCGAGTTGAGAGATGGAATAGGCCTCACCCACGCCAAACTCGGCCACTGCTGCGGCCGGGCCAAAACGAAAACCATCCCATATCTCGCGTTCCATGTCTTTATCGCGGCAAAACAGGATGCTTTTGGGCGCCTGACCTTTGGCTACGTCTTGAGCTACCAGAATCAGCACGGACTCAGGCTCTTTAAAGCCGGTGAGATAATAAAAATAGCTATCAAAACGATATGGGTAATGACTGTCGCGGTTGCGTATCGCCTCCGGCGCAGTAGGGATAATTGCGACGCCCGCATTCATGCTGCGCATCAATGCAAGACGACGGTTTTTATATTCGGCATTGCTCATGTATTCAGTATCAATGGGTAAGTTCATGTTTTCAGTTTCTGCTGTTTAGCAATTGACTATCAAGCGTATGCAAACGTTCAGGTGTGCCGATATCATGCCATTCACCCTGGTGATAACTGCCGCTTACAAGCCCTTGTATCATCGCGGCTTTTAGCAATGGCGCCAGTTTGGCAGCCTCTCCACGCACCACACTGGCGAACAGATCAGGGTGATATACGCCTATACCGGAGAAGGTAAGTTTTTTGACACCTTCTAGCGTTACTTTCTCATTTAACAGCACAAAATCGCCTGCCATATGCTGCGGGGGGTTATCTATCATTACCAGATGCGCAAGATTGGGCGGATCTAATTTTAAAGTGGCAAAATTAATGTCAGTAAACACATCGCCATTGACGACTAAAAATGGCACATCTCCCAGCAGAGGCAAGGCATTGGCAATGCCGCCTGCCGTTTCCAGCGCGACTTTTTCCGGTGAATACTGAATGTGTAAACCCCATTGACTGCCGTCACCGAGTGCTGTTTCAATCTGTGCGCCCAAGTGCGCGTGGTTGATGACAACATCCTTAATGCCAGCCTGTGCCAAACGTTCCAAATGCCAAACAATCAGGGGTTTCTCGCCCACCCTAAGCAGTGGTTTTGGCGTCCGGTCAGTCAGCGGACGCATGCGCTCGCCTCTACCTGCAGCTAGAATCATGGCTTTCATTAAAACGTGTATCCCACCTGCGCCTGCTTATTCTCCAGCGTATCCAACAAACGTAGCAGCGGTTTTAGCTCAATATAGCGCTCACATGCTTTACGTAAATATTGCATGACTAGCGGCATGTCTTTTAAATAACCGTTTTTACCATCGCGATGGTACAGCCTTGCGAATATGCCTAATATCTTAATGTGGCGCTGCGCCCCCATGTATTCAAAATCCCGATAAAACTCACTGAAATCTGCCGGTACCGGTAAGTTTTCTTTTCTAGCCACTTGCCAGTAACGCACCAGCCAATCAATAATTTTTTCTTCATCCCAGCTAATATAGGCATCTTTAAGCAAAGACACCAAATCATAGGTAATCGCACCGTAAACGGCATCCTGAAAATCCAACACCCCCGGATTGTCATCGCACACCATCAAATTACGCGAATGATAATCACGGTGCACATACACTTGCCCTTGCGCCAGGATATTTTGGTTAAGTAACGCAAAAGTCTTATGCAGAACGTCCTGCTGTTTATCATCCAAGACGACATTCAGATGCTTGGCTATATACCAATCAGGAAACAACTGCATTTCACGCGTAAGTAGCGCTACATCATAATTTGGCAATACATCTGGTTTACTTGCCAACTGCAACTTAATCAATGCCATATTGGCATCGTGATACAAACCAGACGCAGTATTTTCATTAAGCCGGCTCAAATAAGTCACGTCCCCCAAGTCACTTAACAACAAAAAACCTTGGGCTAGATCCTGTGCAATCACTTTTGGCACATACATGCCTGCATCACCAAACAATTTAGCGATGCGCACGAACAGCTCACAGTTCTCGTGTGACGGCGGTGCATCCATGGCAATGAGTGTGCGACTACCTAAATTCTCTTCGGCCAGATGCACCCTGAAATAACGCCTGAAACTTGCGTCTGCTGAAGCTACCGTAAGCCTGAATTCCGAATGCTGCAATGCAGTTTCCAACCAGGCACTAAGTTGTTGCTGTCTACTGTCCAATTGATTGTTATTCACCAAAATTCCAAATCTTATATATTTTTTACCAAAACTATTTTTTAACTAAACCCGCTATTTTAACCAAACCCGCGCTTGACAATTGGCTTAAAAAGACCAAACTTACAGGGTTAATTGCGAATTATTCATTGCCAAAAAGTGCGATTTATGAGATTTTATCACTGATAAAATAAAATCGTTTGCCTATATACCCGTGCCTTCAATTTCACTGCTACATCCCGTGCTTATATCAATGGTAATTTCATGCTGAAAAATCGTTTTTTAGCTAGTTTTACTGCTATTGTGTTAGGCCACAGCGTAGTTTCTCATGCAGATACTGCCGACCAAACCGCTAGCGAAACGCCGAATGAGGCATTAGAAGCGGCAGATGTGCCAGCGGACAGCATCATCATTGATGGTGACAAATTAGAACTGCATCTTGATCGAAAAATGCGTTCGATCGGCAACGCCTCTATCCACCGCGGCAAACAAGCCATTTACGGCGATACCATTGATTATGACGTTCAAAATGATGAATTGCATGCTATTGGAAATGTACACACTGAGTTTGGTAACACACAATTGGTGGGGCCCGAGCTGCGTATCCGGCTTTCTGAAAGTATAGGTGAAATGCGGGATGCCTCTATTATCATGTCGAAACCAGCAGAGCTGAGTCTACAACAACGCCGTGCAATTAGTTCAGAAACTTTCTCTAAACAACTTGGCAATTTGCAAAGCCAATACATTGGTAGTGAAGATCAATACACATCATCTTCTGACATGACAGCTACAAACATTACCAACATTGAGGATCAAGATGCATCTGCACTCAGCTCCGTGCCGCGATCTACAAAAGCCCGCGGGGATGCTAAAGCCATCTTTTTTGAGGGCCAAGACAAAAAACGGCTAGTGGATGCGCGTTATACTACCTGCGCTGCGGATGTTGATGACTGGTATATCAAAGCCAGCGAAATATCGCTTAATGACTACACAGATTCCGGCACAGCCAAAAACGCATATATTGAGTTTAAGGGGGTGCCCATACTTTATACTCCCTGGATTGGTTTTTCATTCAATGACCAGCGTAAAAGTGGCTTTCTTTCCCCCACTTGGGGCACCACATCAAAAAGTGGTTTTGAGTTACTAGTCCCTTACTACTGGAACATTTCACCCAACATGGATGCTACGCTGGCTGCGAGAGAATTAAGTAAGCGTGGCCTGCAATGGCAAGGCGAATTTAGATATTTAAACGAAAAATATTCCGGCATTGATAGCGTAGAATACTTGCCAAGTGACATCATGACCAATCAAACACGTTACTATGCCAATCTAAAGCATCAACAGGTCTTCGGTTACGGCTGGTCAGCTGGCTATAGCGTTGAAAAAGTATCTGATGACAAGTATTTTTCCGACTTGTCTACTCGTATCGTCACCACTAGCCGCATCAACTTACCACAACAATTTAATGTAAATTATGGATATGCAGATGCATATAAAGATTTGAGTTTTGGCATGCTGGCACAAAAATTCCAGACGCTTGACAATCTTTCATATCCTTATGAACGCCTGCCCCAAATGACGCTGGTCGGCAACAAGTATTACGAGGATGTTAACGCCAATTTAACCACGCAACTAGTCACTTTCGATACCAACAGCAATGCGCCGGTCAGACCGACCGGCACCCGTGCAACCGCATACCCCAGCATCAGCATCCCGTTCAGCAAACCCTATGGTTACGTGACACCTAAATTCGGCATTCATCACACTAGTTATGCCTTAAACAACATTGCCAACAACTTGGATTCCCAACAGCGGACACTCCCGATATTTAGTTTGGATAGCGGCTTGTATTTTGATCGTGATTTCAAAATATCCAATCGCGGCTATTCACAAACCCTGGAACCACGAATGTTTTATGTGTATATTCCGGAACGAAAACAATCGGACATCCCGATTTTTGACTCCAGTCAAACCGACTTGAACTTCAGTTCATTATTCAGTGAAAATCAATTCACCGGGAACGACCGCATTAATGACGCTAACCAACTAAGCTTTGCATTAACCACGCGTTTTATTGAAAGCAATACTGGCACGCAGCGATTAACAGCTTCCATCGGTCAACGTTATTACTTTGCAGACCAAAAAGTCACCTTGCCTGGCGTGGATCCTCGTAAAAACAACAGCTCCGACATCATCGCCGGGATTGGTGGGCGTTTAAAAAACCACTGGGTGGTAGACGCATTCTGGCAATACAACACCGACAACTCGAATTCTGTTCGCACAGCATTCAAAGGTCGCTATAATCCAGAACCGGGCAAAGTGCTTAATTTAAGTTATAGCTACCGGCAAAACTCAATTGATCAGGGAGACGTATCAGCTCAATGGCCATTGGGGAGGGGTTGGTATGGAATTGGTCGCGCCAATTACTCATTTCGAGAGAGTCGTGTCATCGAAACAATCGGTGGGGTAGAGTATGATGCGGGATGCTGGCAGGCAAGAGCCGTTATGCAGCGCGTCAGCACTGCCACTGCGAATGCCAACACCGCGTTGTTCTTTCAACTTGAGTTAGGTGGACTTGCCTCAATCGGTGCAAACCCTCTTAAAGTCATCCAGCGCAATATCCCGGGGTATGTCAGCACTGGCCTGATACCTGAAACTTATCAACAACCTTATTACGAGTAACTATGTTGCGTACTTATTTTCAAATTCTATTATTTAGTCTACTGGGTTTCAGCCATTTCAATGCACTAGCTGCTGAGGTGGTTAAACTTGACCGCATTGTAGCGATTGTTGATCAAACAGTGATTACCGAGCAGGAACTCGAAAACCGTATTCGGACAGTCACTGCGCAATTTAAAAAACAAGAGACGGAATTGCCCGCAGAAAATATTCTACGCAAGCAAATTTTGGAGCGCCTGATTTCTGATGCCCTGCAATTGCAATACGCAGCACAGACTGGCCTTAAAGTGGATGATAACCAGCTCGATAAAACCATAGAGCGTATTGCAGAACAAAACCAAATGTCGCTGACAGAATTTAGTGATGCACTTAACCGCGACGGCATTAGCATGACTAAATTCAGGGCAGATATCCGTAATGAAATCACCATTGCGCGTTTACGTGAGCGCGAGGTCGAGAGCCGGGTCAACGTGAGCGAATCCGAGATTGATAACTTTTTAACTACGCAGGCTTCCAGCAATGAAAACCAGGATGAGTTTGAAATATCGCATATTTTAATTCGCACCCCGGAGGAAGGAACGCCGGAAGAGATACAAAAAGCGAAAGCGAAAGTCGATGAGGTGATTAAGGCCTTACAAGCCGGTACAAGCTTTGCCAAAGTGTCGGCAAGTTTTTCAGACGCTCCGAATGCGCTGGAGGGCGGCAATCTGGGCTGGAAAAGCGGTACACAGGTACCAACCTTGTTTCTGGATGCTTTGAAAACCATGCAGGCAGGTGATATTTCCGCGCCATTACGTAGTCCTAATGGTTTCCACATTTTTAAACTCACCAATAAACGCGGTGGCAACTCCCCTCTGGTGATTGAACAAACCCATGCTCGCCATATCCTGATTAAGCTTTCAGAAGTCGTATCTGAAAAAGATGGCAAACAAAAAATGGATAACATCAAGGAACGTCTGGACAATGGCGAAAAATTTGAAGTGCTGGCGCGCCAGTTTTCAGAAGACGGCACAGCTTCAAGCGGCGGTGATTTAGGCTGGGTAAACCCGGGTGATACCGTCCCGCAGTTTGAAAAAGCCATGAACGAGCTGAAAGATAATCAAATCAGTGAGCCGGTACGCAGCCCTTTTGGCTGGCATATTATTCAAGTACTTGAACGCCGCAAGCAGGATATGAGCAAAGAGGCTGCGCGACTAAAAGCACGCCAGGAAATTCGTGCTCGAAAAGCTGATGAAGCCTACCAGGACTGGGTGCGTGAACTGCGTGACCGTGCCTATGTAGAACTCAGGCTTGAAGACAAGTTTTAATTTCCTACACTACTGTACTAACTTAATCCTGTGAACAACTCACCACCCCGCATTGCTGTCACTGCCGGAGAGCCGGCAGGTATCGGCCCAGACCTTTGTGTCATGCTGGCACATAAAGCCTTAAATGCGCAAATAGTGGTCATTGCGGATAGCGGCATGCTACAGGCGCGAGCGGCCCAAATTGGCACGCCAATTCAAATTACGCCTTTTGCTGAAAATGAAACACTAACACACACCGGCAATGGTTCATTGACGGTGTTACATCAACCGGTAAATCATCCAGTGGTTGCGGGGAGCCTGGATGCTCATAATAGCCTGTATGTATTGGAAACGCTCAAAACGGCAGCTTTAGGCTGTGTGGAAAATAAATTTGATGCCATGGTCACAGCCCCTGTGCATAAAGGCATCATCAATGAAGCTGGCGTCGCTTTTAGCGGTCATACCGAGTTTTTAGCTGAACTGACCAATACCCCGCAAGTGGTGATGATGCTGGTCGGGGGCAGCATGCGTGTTGCGCTCGCTACCACGCACCTTGCACTTAAGGATGTACCGCAAGCCATTACGCAGGGCTGCCTTGAAACCACTATCCGCATTCTGCACCATGATTTAGTCACAAAATTCGGCATTCAGAATCCGCGTATCCTGGTAGCGGGTCTTAATCCACACGCTGGGGAAGATGGCTATCTAGGCCGCGAAGAAATTGAAGTGATTAACCCCGTCCTGGCGCGGCTACGTACGGAAGGCATGCAACTTATCGGCGCGTTGCCGGCAGACACCTTATTTGCGAAACACCACCTAAGCAAGGCAGATACCGTTCTCGCCATGTATCACGACCAAGGCCTGCCCGTACTCAAACACGCCAGTTTTGGCAAAGGCGTTAATGTAACGTTAGGCCTGCCGATTATTCGCACCTCGGTTGATCATGGCACCGCTCTGGATTTGGCCGGTACGGGAAAAATAGAAATTGGCAGCCTACTGGCCGCCATTGAACTGGCAATCACCTTAGCCAACAATAAACACTAAAGCATACTCATCATGAAACACGTTGCAAAAAAACGCTTTGGCCAGAACTTTCTCACCGATCAGGGTGTGATTGATAGCTTGGTATCCGCAATCTCACCTAGGGCGGATGACCTGATGGTTGAGATCGGGCCTGGTTTGGGTGCTCTGACCAAGCCGCTGCTGCAAAAACTGAATATGCTGCATGTGGTCGAAGTAGACCGTGACATCATTGCCTGGATGCAAAAAGAGTACGCGAAAAACAACATCACGATACATAATTCAGACGCGCTGAAATTCGACTTCGGCTCCTTGGGTGAGAACCTGCGTGTAGTAGGCAACCTGCCCTACAACATCTCAACGCCTATCCTGTTTCATCTGCTCGATAATGTTAAACACATCACCGATATGCACTTTATGCTGCAAAAAGAAGTAGTTGAGCGCATGGTTGCCGAGCCATCTACCGCGGCTTACGGTAGGCTGAGCGTAATGCTGCAATATCGTCTGCAAATGGAATATTTATTCACCGTGCCGCCTGAGGCATTTAACCCAGCGCCCAAGGTTGAATCCGCTTTTGTACGCTGCGTACCACATGCCACATTGCCGTTCACCGCAAAAGATGAAACGCTGTTCGCACAAGTGGTCACCGCAGCATTCGGCCAACGCCGTAAAACCTTACGCAATACGCTTAAAGGCCTGCTGAATGACGATGGATTTGCAGCCGTGCACATTGACTCCCAACTGCGGGCAGAAAACTTAAGCGTGGCGGATTTTGTCGCCATTGCAAACTTTTTGAGCGGCAGTTAATCCGAAGCATGTAAATTCAAATCATATAAATCCAAACCCTATAAATTCAAATATAATTTCGAAAAATTTAATATCCACCCTTTTTAGGACAATCTCATGCGTATCATTCTTTTAGGCGCACCTGGCGCCGGCAAAGGCACTCAAGCGACTCACCTACGTGAAAAATTCAATATCCCGCAAATCTCAACCGGCGACATGCTGCGCGCCGCAGTCAAGGCTGGCACACCGCTAGGCCTGGAAGCTAAATCTTTCATGGACTCAGGCGGCCTGGTGCCAGATGCTGTGATTATCGGCTTGGTGAGCGAGCGCATTAAAGAGGCAGACTGTGCAAACGGCTTTTTGTTTGACGGTTTCCCACGCACCATTCCGCAAGCAGAAGCGATGAAAGCTGCTGGCGTTGGCATTGACTATGTCGTTGAAATCGACGTGCCGGATGAAGCCATTGTAGAGCGCATGAGCGGCCGCCGCTCACACCCAGCCAGCGGCCGTACTTACCACGTTAAATTCAACCCGCCAAAAGTCGCCGGCAAAGACGACGTAACAGGTGAAGATCTGGTACAGCGCGAAGACGACAAAGAAGAAACCGTCAAAAAACGCCTGGAGGTTTACCACAGCCAAACTAAACCACTGGTGAAGTACTATGTGGATTGGGCAAGTAGCGGCGCAACTGGCGCACCTAAGCATGTGTTTGTAAACGGCTTGGGCGATATGAACGTAATTCGCGACAATATTTTTGCAGCGCTTGTTTAGCTGAAGCTATTACAAAGAGAAGACGACTTGAACTTCGAAATATTTCAAATCATTAGTGATCTATTAAGGGACTCATCAGTGCCAGAACACAGGGTAGTGCGCAAAGCAACCGCACTCTCTGTTCTGTTGATCGCATTTCTTGTTTTTTATCGGCACATTGAGCTGGATTTTAGTTTCGGCGAACCTTTGCTCGTCACTTTGGGGCTTGCTTTTATTACGTTCTTTGTTATTGGGATTTTCGGCGGTGTACTCGCAGGTAGTTTCTACAAGGCTTTTCTATCCGCAGTAGATGCAAGACGAAGAGAGCCGTCAGTATCCACATTTTTTGCAGAGTGGCTATTCGCGGCACTGGCTCCAGCCATGGGTGCGGTGGCTTTTGGCTTCCTTAGCAATGCTGACCAATGGGCTCGCTAGCACTAACCGCACACCCTAACACTACGCTCCAGTAGCCAAGTAGCGCGCAATAACTGAAAGACATTCGCCGCATGTACTACTTCTCATTCGGTGCATTACACCTCGCTGATACACCCTGCACCACCCCCCTACTGTCGCGCGGAGTAGCACAGTCTTAATGGGAGTTTTCGGCAATCGGCTGTTTGAGCGTAAGCGAGTTTCCGATTGCCGCCCATTAAGGCGAGCAACGCAGGAAACAAACAAGCGACAGGGGGTGTCTTTTTGTTTGGGCACTTTATTTTGGACAAGCAAAATAAAGTGTCTTGCCGTCGGGCAACCCCGACACGCAGTTAACCCAAAACAAAAAATGTTGTTGCATTCCAACACTGAGTGTAAATTCACGACATCGTGAGCAGAAATCTGCCCTCCCTACGAACTACACAGGAATGACGTTACGATAAATCGCCTTATTCACACGTCAAAGGTATAATCTCGCTATTCATCTAAATATTTAAGAATAGTTAAATTATGCAACAGCAGTACCCTTTCAAAGACGTTGAACAATCAGCCCAAGCCTATTGGGAAACTAACCAGACCTTCGCCGCTACCGAACAATCCGATAAGCCAAAATACTACTGCCTATCTATGTTCCCCTACCCTAGCGGCCGCCTGCACATGGGGCATGTGCGTAACTACACCATTGGTGATGTGTTAAGCCGCTTTCACAAGATGAAGGGCTTTAACGTCATGCAGCCTATGGGTTGGGATGCTTTTGGCCTACCGGCTGAAAATGCTGCAATTAAAAATGAGACGGCACCGGCAGCCTGGACCTACAATAACATTGAACACATGAAAACGCAGCTCAAACAACTGGGCTTAGGTGTGGACTGGAACCGTGAGGTTACCACCTGTAGACCTGAATATTACAAATGGGAGCAGTGGCTATTTACCGAACTATTTAAAAAAGGGCTGATCTATAAAAAAACTTCTACCGTGAACTGGGATCCGGTAGACGGCACCGTGCTGGCGAATGAACAAGTCATTGACGGCCGCGGCTGGCGCAGTGGTGCGCTGGTTGAAAAACGTGATATTCCGCAATACTTCATGAAAATCACCGCTTATGCTGAAGAGTTGCTGAATGATCTGGATAAACTCGAAGGCTGGCCTGAGCAAGTTAAAACCATGCAACGCAACTGGATCGGCAAAAGCTACGGTTGTGAGGTCGAATTCCCTATCGTTGGTCAAGCTGGCAATCTTAAGGTTTACACCACACGTCCAGATACACTGATGGGCGCGACTTATGTTGCAGTGGCTGCGGAACACGTGCTTGCCACACAAGCTGCACAAAACAACCCGGCACTGGCTGACTTCATTGCCGAATGCAAACGCGGCAGTGTGGCCGAGGCTGACATTGCGACGGCAGAGAAAAAAGGTATCTACAGCGGCTTACAAGTAAAACATCCCATTACTAATCAAGAGCTTCCTGTTTGGATCGCAAATTATGTTTTAATGGGCTATGGCGAAGGTGCAGTAATGGCGGTGCCAGCGCATGATGAGCGCGACTTTGAGTTTGCGAATAAATACAGCTTGCCAATCAAAGAAGTTTTCAGCTCTACAGTCATTTTTAATGATGAACAAAAACTTCAGCATTCTAAGTCAGAATATGAATATCATTATTTTGATAATAAAATTTGGAAAGATTGGTACGCATCGAAATCTGCTGATGATGTTCTAGTGTCAATGCAAGGGAAATATCATGGCATGAGCCATGAAGAAGCTTTTGATGCTATTGCAGCAGATTTAGAAGCCAAGAACCTAGGCAAGCGCCGCACCCAGTACCGCCTGCGCGACTGGGGTGTTTCACGCCAGCGCTACTGGGGTTGCCCGATCCCGATCATTCATTGTCCAAGCTGCGGCGAAGTGCCAGTACCTGCCGAACAATTACCGGTAGTATTACCCGAAGACGTTGTGATGGATGGCGTAGGTTCACCCATTAAAAAAGACCCGCACTTTTACGAAACTACCTGCCCAACCTGTAGCGGCAAGGCCACGCGCGAAACGGATACCCTGGATACGTTCTTCGAGTCTTCATGGTATTTTGCCCGTTACGCCAGTTTTGACTGTAAAACAGCGATGGCCGATGAACGTGCAAATTACTGGCTGCCTGTTGACCAGTATGTAGGCGGCATCGAGCACGCCATTTTGCACTTGCTCTACGCACGTTTCTTTAACAAACTGATGCGTGACGTGGGTTTGCTGAAGAACGATGAGCCATTTACCAACCTGCTCACACAAGGCATGGTGCTGAAAGACGGCACCAAAATGAGTAAATCCAAGGGCAACACCGTAGACCCGCAGGAGCTGATAGACACTTACGGTGCAGATACTGCGCGCCTGTTCATGATGTTTGCCGCACCACCGGAACAAAGCCTGGAATGGGCTGACAGCGGCGTACAGGGTGCGCATCGCTTTTTACGCAGATTATGGCAGGCGGTTTACGACCATGTAGAGGGCGGTCCAGTGCCGGCCTACACCACCGGCGAATTAAACCCGGAACTCAAAAACCTGCGTCGCCAGTTACACAGTACCATTGAAAAAGTCGCTGATGACTATGGTCGTCGCCATAGCTTTAACACTGCAATTTCATCAGTCATGGAATTGATGAATACGCTTGCTAAAATTGAAGGCAGCAATGACAGTACACGTCAAGTACGCCAGGAAGTTTTACAAAATGTTGCGCTACTGCTGTCACCTATCGTGCCGCACATTTGCCAGGCACTATGGGCGGAACTATGTCCAGACAGCCATATCCTGGATTCAGCCTGGCCGGTAGCGGATCAAAGCGCAATGGTGCAGGACAGTATTGAATATATGATCCAAATCAACGGCAAGTTGCGCGGCAGCATGACCGTAGCAAAAACAGAAAGCAAAGAAGCCCTGGAAAAACTGGTTTTAACCCAACCTTGCGTGCAAAAACATATTGAAGGTAACATGACCGTGCGTAAAGTTATTGTCGTGCCCAATAAACTCATTAACGTTGTAGCAGGATAAATCATGAAAAACCCGCACTCACCGGTTGTATTCCGCAGAAATACCGTCATAAGCATGGTAATGTTATTCACATTTTTGCTTTCTGCATGCGGTTTCCAGCTACGGGGGAATGCTGACCTGGCTTTCAAAAAACTGTATATTCAAGGCAGCACACTGAGCATCTCAAGAGACCTCAAACGCTCATTTAAAGGCAATGGCGTACAAGTAGTTGACAATGCCGAGGATGCAGAATTGCTGCTTGAACTGATGGGTGAGAGCAATCAAAAGCGTATTTTATCCTTGAGCGGCGGTGGCTTGGTGCGCGAGTATGAACTTAATTATCTCGTGAGTTTTAGAATGCGTGACCCAGCCAACCCGATATGGGGACCGGTACAGACGGTAAGTACCCGCCGTGATTTTTCTTACGATGATAAGGCCTTGCTTGGTAAAGGTGATGAAGAAGCCCGATTAAATGCAGACATGCGCAGCGACGCAATACGAGAGCTTTTACGCCGCTTAACAGCCTTCAAACCCGCTGCATAACTGCTCATGCGTTTGGCACAGTCCCAGTTAGAATCACACCTTAAGCAAGGCCTGCAAGCCGTTTATGTTCTGGTAGGTGATGAACCCTTGGCACAACGTGAATGTTTGGATGCCATTCGCGCAGCCGCCCGTACACAAGGCTTTGACGAGCGCACCAGTTTAACGGTAGAGCGCAATTTCAACTGGCAGCAGATTCAAAATTTCGGGCAATCGATTTCACTGTTTTCCAGTCGTCGACTGCTGGAACTCAACATCCCTTCTGGCAAGCCCGGCGTTGAGGGTGGCAAGGCATTGCAGGCTTTGGCAGCCAAAGCGCTGCCTGACACCACCGTGGTCATTATCTTGCCGGCGCTGGAGCGTGAAGCCAAAAACAGCGCATGGTTCACCGCTTTGGAGGCACAAGCGCAGACCATTACACTCAACGAGGTAGACGCCGCCAATTTACCCAAATGGATCGCCAACAGGCTTACCCAGCAAGGTCAGCACACCGGCGTGCAAACACTGGAATTTCTGGCGCACCAAGTGGAAGGCAATTTACTGGCCGCCAACCAGGAAGTACAAAAGCTGGGACTGCTGTACCCAGAAGGCGAACTCTCGGATGCAGCGGTGCGTGAATCGGTACTCAACGTGTCGCGCTACGACGCGTTCCAGCTAGGAGAAGCCGTGCTGCAGGGGGACGCGGCACGCACTGTACGGATTTTACAAGGCTTGCAGGATGAGGGTGAAAACGCCGTTGCCGTGATGAATCCACTGATATGGGTATTACGCCCTTTAGTACGGATAAAACAAGCAGAAATGCGTGGTGAAAATATCACAAATGCCATGACAAGCGCGCGCATATATGGCGATAAACAGGCTTTGGTTAAACGGGCACTGGCTCGTTTAAGTCTGCGCCAGCTTGAAGCCGCGTTACAAAAGCTTGCAGATATTGATAAAACGGCAAAAGGCGTGCTGCTTGGCGATGCCTGGCTGGAAATCTCCAGGCTTTGCTTTGGACTGGCGCGCGTACGCGGACGCTGAATAAGTACGCTTCTTAAGAGATTATTAAAAAGCGTATAATCACAAAATTACTTCATTTAATGGCAATAAACCCTGTGAACATTCAACAATACATGCAAAATATTGGCGTTGAAGCACGAAAAGCCTCGCGCTTGATGGCTAGTGCCGATACTAATCAAAAAAATATCGCGCTCAATGCCATAGCAAAGGCGATCCTGCGTGAAAAATCCTCCCTGCTTGCCGCCAATAAGCTGGACATGGATGCCGCGCGCGCAAACGGGCTTGATGCCGCCATGCTGGACAGGCTTACGCTGACAGAAAAATCCATCAACGGGATGGCAGAAGGTCTTACGCAAATTGCCAGCCTAGCTGACCCAATCGGTGAAATGAGTAATTTCAAATACCGCCCAAGTGGCATTCAAGTTGGACAGATGCGCGTTCCACTTGGCGTCATAGGCATTATCTACGAGGCACGTCCTAACGTAACGGTAGACGCGGCAGGGCTTTGCATTAAATCAGGCAACGCTGCAATATTGCGTGGCGGTTCCGAGGCCATGCATTGTAATCAGGCATTGGCAAAACTGGTGCATGAAGGCCTGGTCGAGGCCGGATTGCCAACAACAGCGGTGCAGGTGGTAGAAACCACAGACCGCGCTGCGGTAGGTGAGCTCATTACCATGAAGCAGTACGTAGACGTCATCATACCTCGTGGCGGAAAGGGTTTGATTGAACGTATTTCCAACGATGCGCGCATTCCTGTGATTAAACATCTGGATGGCAATTGCCATGTGTATGTAGATGACGATGCTGACTTTGACAAAGCGCTGCGCATCCTGAAAAACAGCAAAACGCAGCGGCTTGGTACCTGCAACACGGCGGAATCTTTATTGGTTGCTCGCTCGGTTGCCGCCACCATGCTGCCAAAACTTGCCGACATGCTGATCTCGCACAATGTCGAAATCCGGGGCTGTGCGGAAACTCGCGCATTGGTAAAACAGGCAAAACCAGCCACTGAAGAAGACTATTACACCGAATACCTGGCTGCCGTTATTTCATGCAAGGTCGTGGGCGGTTTGGATGAAGCGATTGCACACATTAACCAGCACTCGTCGCAGCACACCGAAGCAATTGTGACCGAGAACTACACAACAGCGCGCAGGTTTTTACGTGAGGTTGATTCCAGCAGCGTGATAGTTAACGCCTCCACACGCTTTGCTGACGGCTTTGAATATGGGTTAGGTGCTGAAATCGGTATTTCTACCGATAAATTGCATGCTCGCGGCCCTGTCGGCCTGGAAGGCTTAACCTCGCTAAAATATGTAGTCCTGGGTGACGGACAAGTTCGCGCTTAATAGAAAGCTCTAAACTTGAAAACGGCTGGTAATCCTTTAACTCGAATACCTGCAATGGGTATTCTTGGCGGTACGTTCAACCCCATTCATTACGGGCATTTACGCATGGCACAGGAGCTTGCAGATGCCCTGAACTTTGATGAAGTGCGCTTTATCCCTGCAGCGAATCCGCCGCACAAAACTGCGCCGTCCATAAGCGCAGAACACCGTGCGGCCATGGTACAGCTGGGTATTGCCAACAATCCGGCATTCACTTTTGACGATTGCGAACTACGCAGAAGCGGCGCCTCCTATATGGTAGATACACTGCAAGGTTTACGTGAGAGACTGGGCGCACAAACCAGCATCACGCTGCTGATGGGCAGTGATGCTTTCACCAGATTCGATACTTGGCATCGCTGGCAGGAAATCATACAGCTCTGCCATATTGCGCTGGTGCAGAGACCGCAAATACAGGCGAATAATCACAAACTGCCAAAAGTGCTTGAGACTTTCCTGCACAACCACTACACCGAGAATGCGGATGACCTGCACATCTCCCCTGCCGGATATGTCACCATGCGCCAGGTAACGGCTTTGGATATTTCCTCTACCGCGATCCGGCATGCACTGCATCACAAGGATTCCGTCCGTTATTTAATGCCGGATAGCGTGATTGATTACATTCGAACGCATCAGCTCTATCAATAATTCAATATTAATAATTCAAAACAGAGTTTTACGATACTTTACGCTTGCCTCATTAAAAACCGGTATTTAATCTTTATTTTTACGCTATGCTTTTATTTCATATTCGCGGATCTGCCATGATGAAACACAATTTATCCCGACATTTATCTATTATCGCTTTATCAGCCTTGATGCTTGGCATTGGCTCGTGCGGTATCAACCCGGTGACCAAAAAGCGGGAGATTCAGCTGGTATCGGAAGCGCAGGAAATCGAGATAGGTACCCAAAACTATTCCCCCGCTCGCCAATCACAGGGTGGGGACTATGTTCTTGATCCAGAACTGACTGCTTATGTACAAAGTGTCGGTGATAAGCTAGCCGCTGTTTCCGACCGCAAACTACCCTATGAATATAAGGTAATCAATGATTCCGTACCTAATGCCTGGGCTATGCCGGGCGGGAAAATTGCCTTTAATCGTGGCTTGCTATACGAACTGCACAGCGAGGCAGAACTGGCTGCAGTGATGGGACATGAAATGGTACATGCTGCGGCACGGCACGGGGCAAAAGGTATGGAGCGCGGCATGCTGTTACAAGGCGCAATGATTGCCGTTGGCATTGGCGCGCAAAATACCGATTACGCCAATCTTATTGTCGGCGGAGCGCAGGTAGGCGTACAGCTTATCAGCAGCAAATATGGCCGTGATGCGGAGAGTGAATCTGACCTGTACGGCATGCAATACATGAAAAGAGCAGGATACGACCCAACTGCGGCCGTCACCTTGCAGGAGACCTTCGTCAAATTAAGCGAAGGGCGTGAAAGTAATTTCATACAAGGATTATTCGCGAGCCATCCACCCTCTCCCGAACGCGTAGCGGCCAATAAAGTGACATTGGCACAAGTGGGGGCCGGCGGTGACTGGGGTAAAGAAATCTATGCACAAAAAACCGCAAAACTCCGGTCAACCCAGGCGGCCTATAAGGCTTACGACGAGGCAGTGAAAGCACTCAATGAAAAAAATATTGAGAAAGCTAAAACACTGGCCAGTCAGGCGATTGCCGGTGAACCACGTGAAGCACGGTTTCAGGAATTGTTAGGCGACATTGCGTTAACCCAGAAAAAACCGCAAGACGCCCTAGCCTTCTACGGCAAGGCCATCAAACTGCAGCCTGATTACTTCAAGCCGCACATCCAGAGCGGTATTGCGTTATTTAATATGGGCAAGAAATCCGAGGCAGAACCCTACCTCAAGCGAGCCAATGAACTATTGCCCACCGCACCGGGACATGCTTTATTAGGCCAGCTTGCCGAAGAACGCGGTGACGTCAACGGTGCATTGCAGCATTATCAGGTCGCGGCAAGTTCTAACTCTGATATTGGTAAAGACGCTACGGCACGCCTCGTCCGCCTTGATATGCCGCGCAATCCTGCCAGGTATATCCAGGCAGGTGCGTTAGCCGATAATGCGGGTAATTTATATGCCGTGGTGCAGAACGGTACTTCCGTGCCGATAAGCCGTGTTCAAGTGCGCGTAGTGAAATATGATGCAAGAACCGGCCGTGCGGTTGCGCAAAGCGGCCCGTTGATCATTAGGGGGCTAGCACCGGGAAAACGCAATCAGGTTGCAGTGGGCGAGCATGTTAATACCACCAAAGAAGTGCAGCTTTACAAAGTGATCGTGGAAGCGGCCGAGATTGCCCAATAGAACCGCCCAGTAAAATTTGGGGACTTTGCCAGTATCTAACTGAAATCAAAACTGGCTTTGCCCTGCCATGGCACCACGCTCAAGCACGGTGCAGCGATGCGTTGCCGTAAACTAACAAGGTTTTCTGCAAACATCGGCATATCCGGATCAATCTGGTTCGCTACCCAGCCAGCCAAAGTCAGCCCTCTGGATGCGATAGCCTCTACGGTTAATAACGCGTGGTTGATGCAGCCCAAGCGCATGCCTACCACCATAATGACAGGCAGACTAAGTTTTACGGCTAAATCAGCTAGAGTCTGCTGCGGATTGACCGGAACCAGGAAGCCGCCGGCACCTTCTACAACCACCACATCCGCCATTTCAGCAAGTGAATGATAAGACTGCGCGATGGCATCCAAATCGATATCAACACCGGCTTGTTCCGCGGCAATATGCGGCGCTATCGCAGGGGCAAAGCGGTATGGATTGATTAGAGTCAGGGGCGCGTTCACGTTAGCCGCATTGCTTAAAGCCACGACATCTTCATTAACAAGCTGGCCTTGCCAAATGCCGTGCTGGCTCAATTCACAGCCAGAGGCGATTGGCTTCATGCCTATAGTTTTCATGCCTGCATCTGAAAAGTGCTGGATTAATGCGCTGGCAACATAGGTTTTACCTACATTGGTATCAGTGCCAACCACGAAATAAGATTGCTTCATGCGCCTTACTATTTATTTCTCGGTTTAAAAGTAATGGGCGAAACGCCATCTTCAAACTTGGGATTATCCTTTGCACGCCATGCATGGCCATAAACCACCTCGAACGTCGCCGGCAATTTGCCATCCTGCCGGAACTGTTCATAGTGCTGTTCCAGTTTTGTAAAAAAACTTCGCCCGAGCAGGCCACGCGCACGGCCATCCGTAGCGTTATGCGCACCTATGCTCTTTAAGTCGCGCATCACGCTTTTTGCATCATCATAGGTCAGCGTAAACCGTTCCACATCCAGTACCGGCGCACTGAATCCTGCACGCACCAGTGCATCTCCTATGTCGTGCATATCAATGAACCTGCTCACACTGGTATATTCATTGCCACTTGCCGCCCCGGTGGCAATTCTTAATTCGCGCAAGGTATCCGGGCCAAACGTGCTGAACATCAGCAAGCCTTCCGGCTGCAGCACGCGATGAAACTCCTGCAATGCAGCATCCAGATCATTGCACCATTGGATCGCCAGATTCGACCATACCAGACCTGTACTCGCGCTTGCCAATGGCAGCGCTTCAATATCCGCGCATAGTAAATTCTGTTTTACGCCACCCAATAGAGACTTAAGTTGATAGCCTAATCCTGCGTGACCGCGTGTTTTACGCGTTTTCTGCAGCATGGGATAAGCAAAATCGAGTGATACTACCTGCGATTTTGCATATCGTTTTTGCAAGGCATGACTAGCCAGCCCGGTACCACAACCCGCATCCAGTATCACTTGCGGGTTGATTTTGACCAGATCCAGCCGGCCCAGCATTTCTTCACGCACCTGTTTTTGCAATACGGCAGCGGCATCATAAGTTTCAGCTGCGCGACCAAAAGAAGCGCGCGCACGCGTTTTATCGATACGGTAAATATCATCAATCATCATGAGGTTACTGCGCCGATGGCTCTAAAAACTGCACAACCGCATCAATAAACTGCTCTTGGTGCGACAAAAAAGGAGCATGTGATGCGCCCGCCATTACCCGTAAAAACCCTGATGGCAGATTCTGCATCATCCAGTGCGCAGCCTGCACTGGCGCCAAGGTATCCCGGTCGCCATGAACAAGCAATGTCGGCTTTCTTAAATGTTCAATTTCCGCACGCAGATCCGTATCCAGCAGGATATTAAGCGCACGGTATAAAGTCTGTGACGTTGGTGCCGGCCGCTCTGCGAATTTATTGCGCAACAACTTCACGGTGCTTCTCGCATCGCTTGAACCCATGCACTGCAAGGTTAAAAACTGCGTCATGGTCTTGTGATAGTTTTCGTTCACATCATCGGCAAAGTTACTGAAAACGTCAGGGTCAATACCGGCATCCCAGGTATTTTTGTACTCAGTACTATTTGGATCAAAACTTTTATTTACAAAACAGGGCGTAGCGCCCACCAATACCAGCCTGCGCACCAGATCAGGATAATCCAGGGCCATGCGCATCGCCACTTGCGCACCCAAGGACCAGCCCACGACATCCGCATTGGCAGGTAATATTTCTGCAACTTTATCTGCTGCGGTATGCAGGTGAAATGGCTCTATCGGGCGGCTCAACCCCATGCCGGGTAAATCCACCATATGTAAGGTAAATGATTTACTGAGTTTTTTCACTAACGGCTGCCACACGGCACCGCTCATGCCCCAGCCATGAATCAACACCAGGTTCGGCCCTATGCCTATGGTTTCCACATGGATATTATTGGATGTTATGGTCATAACGCGCTTTCAGCTTGATGAATTGCCGCAACCAGTTGTTTAACATCATCCAGGCTATGCGCGGCCGACAGTGAAATACGCAGCCTTGCCGTGCCAACGGGCACTGTAGGCGGACGTATCGCCGGTACTAAAATACCACAAGTCTGCAAATACTCACTAACAGCCAATGCTTCTAGATTGCCGCCTATAATCAACGGCTGGATAGCCGTATCTGAGGCTAACAATTGCCATTTTTTGAGTTTCAGATTTGCCTTCAAATAAGCAATCAAGCTATTAAGATTCGCACGCAAATCATCACCCTGCTCAATCAGATTGACCGATGCGGATAATGTTGCTGATAACGCAGGTGGCGCAGGGGTTGAATAAACGTAGCTCTTGGCTTTTTGAATTAAATAATCAATCACCACTTGTTCACCAGCCACAAAAGCACCCGCTACGCCAGCGGCTTTACCTAGGGTAGCCATCATGACAATACGGGGTGATTTGATCTTAAAGTGATTCAAACTGCCTTGCCCATGCTCACCCAGCACACCAAAACCATGTGCATCATCCAGATAAAGATACGCGTCGTACTTCTCACATAGTGCGAGGTATTCCGGAATCGGCGCAATATCACCATCCATGCTGAATACCGCGTCTGCCGCAATCAGTTTGTGCTTGGCTGTACTCGCTTGCAGTAATTTTTCCAGTGCTTTCACATCGTTGTGTGGAAAACGGTGCATCTCAGCATACGAAAAATACGCGCCATCATTCAAACAGGCATGGTTTAATTTATCGGCAAATACGGCATCACCGCGACCCATCAGTGCGCCAATGACGCCGATGTTCGCCATGTAACCGGTGGAGAATAACAATGCAGCAGGTAAATCTACAAATTGTGCGAGCTGTTTTTCCAGAAAATCATGATGACGGTGATGGCCTGTAATGAGGTTTGACGCCCCGCTACCCACGCCTGAATCGCCCGCGGCTTTCTGCATGGCGGCAATCAGGTCAGGGTGGTTCGCCAACCCCAGATAATCATTACTGCAAAATGAGAGGTATGGTTTGTGGTTGGCGACAATATGCTCCGCCTGCGGGGAATCCAGCAGGCGGCGCTGGCGCAGCAAGCCATCTATTTTGCGTTGATCGAGTTCTTGTTGAAGTGCAGCTAGCATTGAATTCCAGTTAAATCTTTCCGGTTAAATTTTATTGATACCCAGTTTAGTAAATAACTGCTTGTCACTTTCCGCTTCCGGGTTACCGGTTGTTAACAGTTTCTCACCATAAAAAATACTGTTGGCACCCGCGAGGAAGCATAACGCCTGCACACCTTCACTCATGCTTTGGCGTCCTGCAGACAAACGAACGTAACTATTCGGCATGGTAATACGTGCTGCGGCAATGGTACGCACAAACTCCAAATGATCCAGCGCTTCTGTACCGTGTAATGGCGTGCCTTCAACTTGCGTGAGTAAATTAATAGGTACACTTTCAGGCGGACGCTCCATATTGGCCAACTGTGCCAGCAAACCGGCACGCTGATTGCGCGTTTCACCCATGCCAACAATACCGCCACTGCACACATGGATGTCCTGGCTACGCACGCGCTCCAGTGTTTCCAGCCTATCCTGATAAGTACGTGTCGTAATCACTTCACCATAAAACTCAGGTGCCGTATCCAGATTGTGGTTGTAATAATCCAAGCCAGCTTCTTTCAGCTGTTCCGCCTGCCCCTCTTTCAGCATACCCAAAGTCGCACAGGTTTCCAGACCCATGGCTTTCACTTCAGCAATCATTTTGAGCACCGGCTCCAGATCGCGCTGTTTTGGTCCACGCCAGGCTGCGCCCATACAGAAGCGGCTGGCACCGTTATCCTTGGCTTCCTGTGCGGCTGCCAATACATCGTCCAAAGCCATCAACGGCTCATTTTCAACATCGGTATGATAGCGCGCAGCTTGCGGGCAATACCCGCAATCCTCAGAACAGCCACCAGTTTTAATCGACAGCAAAGTGCTGACTTGTACCGCATTAGGATCAAAATTAGCACGGTGCACCGTTTGCGCCTGATACATTAAATCACTGAAAGGCAACTCAAATAATGCGACAATATCGGCAACACTCCAGCGATTTACTGTTGTTGCGTCACATGATTTGGCCAGATTAGCTTTAAGATTATCAGTATTGATGATTGTTTCACTGTTAGAAGCAGCTGCTGTAGTAGCTGTTGTTGCCGATTCAAGCATTTGTAATTCCTTTGTATAGCTTGCGCTAATTTGATAACTTGTTGAGTATTCAGGATTATACCCTGTCAATAAAATACCCTGCAAACTTTAAACAACAGATTAAAATTTAAGCAAATAATGCTAAATTCACTTTTAAAGCAAACCTGCCTGTTATGTGCAAGCCACGAAGGCGGCGAACTCGGATTATGCGATGCATGCCAGCAGGACTTGCCATGGCATGCTTCACTCCAATGCCCGCAATGTGGCTTATTATCCGATGGACTGGTATGCGGCAGCTGCCTTAATGCTTCACCCAGTTTCGATGCAACTCACGCCCTATTCACTTACGATTACCCACTGGATCGGCTGCTGCAACACTACAAATACAAGGAATCCCTGCATCTGGCTAACACGTTCGCCTCCCTGTTCATAGATAAAAAACTATCGAACGCACTCGCTACCCAGCAGGATACAAACCCAAAAATAGACCGCATTATCCCCATGCCGATGCATAACACCCGCCTGCAACAACGGGGATTCAACCAAGCCCTGGAAATATCGCGCCGCATCAGCAAGCACATGCGAATCAAACTGGATTACACATCCTGCCAACGCACCAGGCTCACCCCACCGCAAGCGAGTTTGCCGCTCAAAGAGCGCATTAAAAACATACGTGGAGTATTTCATTGCCAGCAAGATTTGCAAGGACTTAATATTGCAATTGTGGATGATGTGATGACTACCGGTGCCAGCTTGAATGAGTTGGCTAAAACATTAAAACGAGCCGGTGCTGCGCATGTAGAATGCTGGGTAATGGCAAGAACGCTGCCCAAACCCTACTAATAAAAACTTATGTTTACTATCGTTAATTGACCCAGAAGCACCTCCCGACATAGGTATTCCAAAACCTAGAATATATTTAATTTATTCTAATATTTTATCTCCTGCTTCATATTTGCAGTAGCTGACCAATCGAAATTCTGCTCAATGAAAACTCGCAGGCAAGCCTCGACCACGGCCACGTCGAATAACTTACCCTTGTTTTGGGAAATTTCCTGCAGGGCCGTAAAAATGCCTAATCCCGGTCGATAAGGGCGATGCGAAGTCATCGCTTCTACCACGTCTGCCACCGCGATAATACGGGCTTCGAGCAAGATTTCATCGCCTTTCAACCCGCGCGGATAGCCGGAACCATCCAGCCTTTCATGGTGCTGATAGACCATCTCCGCTACCGGCCAGGGGAAGTCGATGCCCTTGAGGATTTCCCAACCAGCCTCGGGATGGGTCTTAAGTATTGCGAACTCCGCATCGGTCAGCTTGGCCGGGCTGGAGAGGATTTCGGCAGGTACGTGGATCTTGCCAATGTCGTGTACCACGCACGCTATGTGTAGCCCTTTCACCTGATCGTCCGGCAACCCCATTTCAGTTGCGATTGCCGTGGCTAGTATTGCCACGCGCCGCTGATGGCCAGCAGTGTAGGGGTCGCGCATTTCCACCGTAGCAGCAATGGCGGTGACCGCGTGGTCGAGGCTGTCCTCGAGCTTTTCCAGGATACTAATGCGTTCGGTTCTTGACCGGAGATTACCGATACCGAAGGCAAGATCGCCGGCCAGTTCGGTGAGCAGGCTGACGATATCTTCGCTGAGTTCGTTGGCTTGCGCACCATAAACAACCAGGATGGCGCTGCTGTGCTGATCGAGCTGAACCGGAATAGCGGCGACAGTAGAATACCCCTGCTGCAAAGCCATCTCCCGCTCATGCCTGCACAATACATCGCTGGAGATGTCGTGGCATACTGCGACCTGTCCAGTGCGGATAGCAGTGCCAGCGGGCCCCTGTCCGTATTTCTTATCTGCCCAGGTCGGACTCAGGCTTTCGAGAAGCTTCATCTCTATCCCAGCCGCGGCCACCGGCCGAATGTGCTTGTCCGTGCCTTGCTCGGCGTAGCCCACCCACACCGCGAGAAAGTGGCCTTCCTCAACCAGTAACCGACACATCGCGTGAGCAAGTTCCAGTTCATCACTAGCTTGCACCAGCGCCTTATTGCCACGGCTGATAGTACGGTACATCCGGCCAAGGCGGAGGTTTCTCTCCTCTGCCTGCTTACGCTCGGTAATGTCGCGAACCGTAGCTTGCAGCGTCGGCTTGCCAGCCAACTTCAAAGCAGTCAGCAATACCTCGGCGGGGAAATCAGCGCCATCGGTCCGGCGATGCGTCCATTCAAACAAAATGCTGCCGTTTTTAAAAGCTGTAGCGATGCGCTCATTGGCCAGACTCATCGAATCTTCACCACCGGGCTGGGTGGGCGGCGAAAACTGGGCAGGCTGTTTGCCGACAAATTCATCGCGCGTATGGCAGCCGAACATTTTCAGGGTAGCCTCGTTGCAGTCAAAAAAACCTTTCTCATTGAGCAGCATAATTGCATCGGGAGACGATTCATAAAGGGTGTGGAATTTCGCAGCCATATTTTTCAGCAACTCTTCCGCACGCTCTCGCTCGGTAATGTCACTGAGTATATGCAGAGCATAGAGCGACTTACCCTGCTCGTCGCGCGCCGTATAACTCTTGGAGAGAAAGCGTTTCGACCCGACCTCTACTTCCTCCCGACTGCCGCCGTCGCTTTCTCTGTCCATTGCATCCTTACAGCCAGGCAACGGCCCAGCACCCAGCGGAAAAACTTCCCAGTAGGGCTTGCCCAGTGCCTCCGCCTCGGTCACGCCAGCTTCATGGCAATAGGCGCGGTTAGCGAGCATCACACGGAATTGCTTATCATGAAGGAATGCGGGATCCTCCATGGCGTCGAAAATATGCCGCCAGATTTCAGGTTTTATTACCATGCCCACTGTATTGGCAGTGTTTTCCTCACTTTTCATCCTGGCCGGTTTCATCTTGACACCTTCCCCCACCTTTGTTTGTAATATTTACATATTACATATTGTTTATGTTGGGTATTTTGAACTTATGTAGGATAAATGCAAGCAAGGACACGTGTATGGACTCGTCTGGTTAAGATTATCATGAACACTTGATATTTAAAAAAACTTACCCATTACAGTTGATTCCTTGAAACGAAAAGTTTGCACCAACAAATAGTTTTCCTACATGACACAAGATGTTGCTTATTTTACTCAATAGTTTTTGAACTACCAGACAAGCCAAAACCGCCGATGACTTACTCGCCACTCCAAGCCAGTTTGAATGAATTGGCTAAAACATTAAAACAAGCCGGCGCCGCCCATGTAGAATGCTGGGTAATAGCAAGAACACTACCTAGACCCCACTAATCAAAGCTTATGTTTACTATCGTTTTATTTGAACCTGAAATCCCGCCCAATACCGGCAATATCATCAGGCTATGTGCCAATACCGGAGCCAGTTTGCATTTGGTAAAACCGCTTGGGTTTTCGCTTGAAGACAAGCAACTCAAACGTGCCGGGCTGGATTACCACGAATACGCAACCTTACAAGTACACGAAAACTGGGAGGCTTGCAAAACCGCGCTAGCCGGTAAACGCATGTTTGCCGTCACCACCAAGGGCAGTACAGGCTATGGCAGCATCGCTTTTAAAAAAGGAGATGTATTTGTGTTTGGCCCGGAAACACGAGGCTTACCTGAAGAGATACGTGCAGAATTCAGCCCTGAGCATCGCATACGCTTGCCGATGCTGCCTAACAGCCGCAGCCTGAATTTATCAAACTCCGCAGCGGTAGTGCTATACGAGGCGTGGCGGCAGATTTGCTTTGAGGGAGGGAGTTAAAATCGCTCGAAAAGCGCAAATTTCAAAAGCAGGTGTGGCCAGACAAAAAAGTATGGGAACGAAAATTGCGCTTTATACGCCTTCTGCTTTTTGCTCGCGCCCCAGCAAGTCCATCACCACATCCCGCGCACTTTTGCCATGTGACAACGCCTGATTAACTTCAAAAGTAATCGGCATATCAACACCTGTGCTTTCAGCACGGCGCATTACCTCACGTGCGGTATTCACGCCTTCAGCCACATGACCCAAACCCTGCAACACCTCGGCCAGATTTTTTCCACTGGCAAGCTGTAAACCGACTTCCCTATTCCTTGAATACTGCCCGGTACAGGTTAGAATCAAATCGCCAACACCGGCAAGGCCCATGAACGTTTCAGTTGTTGCGCCTAAAGCCACACCAAAGCGCGTCATTTCGGCCAAACCGCGCGTGATCATCGCTGCACGTGCATTGTTGCCAAAACCCATCCCGTCCGAGATGCCCGCTGCAATCGCCATTACGTTTTTAACCGCACCGCCCACGGACACGCCAATAACATCAGTCGTATTATAAACACGCAAATTAGCCCCATGGATAAGCATGGCCGCTTCATTGGAAAAAGCTTCATCATTGGCGGCCAGTGTCACGGCTGTTGGCAAGCCCCGCACCAGTTCGGCAGCAAAACTGGGCCCGGACAAGGCACCCCATTTATGTGCATTGCCTAATTCCTCAAGTGCCACCTCGTAAGGCAACTTGGCTGACTCAGGTTCCAAACCCTTATGCGCCCAGATAATGGGCAATTTGCAACCGAGCCGCTTGATGTCTTTTAAAATCGCCCGGAAACCGGCTGTCGGCACCACAGATAAAATCAGATCCGCGCCATCAAGTGCTGTTTGCAAATCATCTTCAATCTGCAACTGGTCATTGAACTTAAAGTCACCCAGATATAGTGGATTTGCACGCGCTTTACGCATGCCGGAAACATGCCCGGCATTGCGCGCCCACAATGACACCTGATGACGCTGACTTAGATTCATGGCAAGCGCCGTACCCCAGGCACCCGCGCCAAGTACGGCTATTTTTGCAACTTTAGTTTTGCGACCTGCATTAGTTACCATTAAACAAACCCCAACATCTAATTAAATCCCCATACGGATGAAATCAGAATAAATCCTGTAACACCGTCACGATGCTTAACTTTAAGCCAGCCATTGCTGGGTTTTGAGTCAACAACTTCCAGCACAACATCTTTTTCCAAAGTAGCAACCAATCTTGATGCCGCATCCGCACTCAGCCTGATTTCTGCATTATTTGCACTGATCATCACCGTGTGCTTGCTGGATAGCTGCTTAGCCGCAATCCAGCTAATACCGCCCTGTGCATCACGCACTTTCAGCCAATCGCCAAGGTCGACTATGATTTCAACAGGATAATATTGACTTAGGAGCAGGATTTTTTTTGCAGAACTTGAAGGCGCATCATAAAGCACAGCTTTAGGCACTGCGACGGATTTAAACTCTAATGCCGATGCCAGGACCGGCATCAGCATTAGGGTAAATAGCGCGATTAGAAGCTTTTTGCTGTGTTGGAACATTAAAACTAGTGTGTTGCCGGCGCTTCAGCTTGCTCGGCTTGTTGCTGTTTTTGCTGCGCAAACAATGCCTCGAAGTTGATTGGATTGAGTAGCACTGGTTGGAAACCACCGCGTACAACCAAGTCAGAAACGGTCTCACGCGCATAAGGGAACAGAATGTTCGGGCAGGTAATGCCGACAATCAGTTCAATATTTTCTTCAGGAACATTACGGATTTGGAAAATACCAGCCTGAGTCACTTCTACCAAAAATACTGTTTTATCAGCAATTTTTGAAGTAACGGTCACTTTAATGGCAACCTCAAATACATTTTCTTCAATCTGCTGTGCAAAGTGGCCCAACTCGACACTTACTTGCGGTTGGGTACGGTCAGTGAAAATCTGTGGCGCATTAGGGATTTCTAATGAAGCATCCTTAACGTAAATTTTTTCAATACTGAAACCTGGTTGCTGTGCTTGTTCTGGTGCTGCGTTGCTATCTTCTTGTGCCATAATTTTCTGCTTAAAAATGTTAATTGAATAGGTTAATTTTATACACTGCTAAAATTCAGCCGCTATTTTAGCAGACTTTATTCGCCAGACCGTACCAGGACGAATTAAGACCACGATGAATTAAACCAACAAAGGGTCCAATCCACCAGCCAGATCCAATGCACGCAAATCATCAAAACCACCGATATGGCGGTCATCAATGTAAATTTGCGGTACCGTGCGGCGCCCGGTTTTCTGTATCATTTCATCACGTTTCTCAGGCTGCAGATCCACACGAATCTTGTTGATTTCCTTGACACCCTTACTTAACAGCAAACGTTCGGCATTAGCACAATATGGGCAATATGCCGAGGTATACATTAATACATTTGCCATGACTTACGCCTTTACTACCGGAAGCTTTGCTTCCAGCCATGCATCTAAACCACCCTGCAGGTTATGCACCTGCGTAAACTCTGCTTTACGCAGAATGTCGCATGCCTTTGCCGAACGCATGCCACGCTGGCAATTCACTAAAATTGGTTTATCTTTATATTTGGTCAGTTCATTCAGACGCTCAGACAATTTATCTACGGGAATATGTTTGGCATCAACGATATGGCCGTTTGCAAATTCAGCATCGTTGCGCACGTCCAGCACGATTGCATGGCTGCGATTGATTAAATTAATGGCCTCAGCAGTCGTTAGATTAGGCACGCCGCCCGCGCCTTTTTTAAAAGCAGGCAGCAGCAGCATAATGCCGGAACCTAAAGCCAAGCCAATTAACAAGATATTGTTTCTAAAAAATTCCACTTAATTCCTTTCAAGATTTGGTTTACTTCATCCGGATAATATATAAATTCGTGTCATTATCGCGCTATAAATTTATAGTCTGATTTTACGTGTAAATAAGCTAAAATAGTGACATTGCTACCATAATTTTATGTGAAACATTAGGGCAAGGCCATGTCACCTACCACAAACACCACTCCAGTATGTCTGCTCATTTTAGATGGCTTTGGCTATCGTGAGGAAATTAACGACAACGCGATTGCCCAGGCAAAAAAACCAAATTGGGACGCCCTTTGGAAAAACTTTCCGCATACATTGATCAATGCTTCAGAGCATTATGTGGGCTTGCCAGACGGTCAAATGGGCAACTCGGAAGTTGGCCATCTCAACATCGGCGCCGGGCGTGTCGTATTCCAGGACTTTGAACGCATCAACAACAGCATTGCAAACGGTGAGTTTTTTGAGCATCCGGTATTAAAGCCCGCGCTGCTCAACATCAAAAACAATAATAAAGCCTTACATATTTTCGGCCTGCTCTCTGATGGCGGCGTGCATAGCCATCAAGATCACATTCACGCCATGGTGCAGATGGCGGCCAAACTTGGTTTGAGCAAAGTCTATATTCACGCGTTTCTGGATGGCCGCGACACGCCTCCTGTAAGTGCCGCGCCTTTTATTGATGCACTGGAGCTGCAATGCAAGACACTGGGCGTAGGCAAAATCGCTTCGATCAGCGGCCGTTTTTACGCTATGGATAGGGACAAACGCTGGCCGCGTGTTGAAGCTGCCTATAAACTTTTCACCGAGGGCGTTGGTGAGTTTACCGCCGAAACCGCCGCCAAAGGTTTACAGGACGCTTATGCACGTGGCGAAAATGATGAGTTTGTCAAAACCACTGCCATCCGCAAAGAGGGCGACGCCCCAGTAAAACTGGAAGATGGCGACCTGGTCGTATTCATGAATTTCCGCTCCGATCGCGCACGCCAGCTCACACATGCCTTGCTTGCTGATGATTTTGACGGCTTCCATCGCCGCCACGTGCCTAAATTGGCTGGCTACTTCACGCTTACCATGTATGACAAAAAGGAAACCAAAGCCTCGGTAATCTTCCCTCCCCAGGAAGTGCGAAATACCTTTGGCGAATACCTGTCTGCGCTTGGTTTAACGCAATTACGCATTGCCGAAACTGAAAAATATCCGCACGTCACATTTTTCTTTAATGGCGGTGAAGAAACCGTGTTTAAGGGTGAGGATAGAATCCTGGTGCCTTCACCGCAGGTTGAAACCTATGACCTGCAGCCTGAAATGAGTGCGTTTGAAGTCACCGAAAAGCTGGAAGAAGCCATTTTAAGTAAAAAATATAATGCCATTATTTGCAATTACGCCAACTGTGACATGGTCGGCCACTCAGGCAACTTGCAGGCTGCTATTAAAGCCGTAGAAGCTTTGGATACCTGTGTCGGACGCGTTGTAAACGCGATGCAAAGTATAGGCGGCGAGGTCCTGATTACGGCAGACCACGGCAACGCTGAACTGATGTACGATGCGCAAAACCGGCAACCGCATACGCAGCACACCACCAACCTGGTGCCGCTCCTGTACATAGGCAGAAAAGCTGTACTCAACAACAACGGCGCGCTGTCTGATTTAGCACCTACCCTGTTACACATGATGGGCCTCGCTCAGCCCAGTGAAATGACAGGTAAGAACCTGGTGCAATTTAAAGACTGATTTTTAAGTTTAAATACATAGCGCAATGACGCAATCTCGTATCTTTCAATTGATAGCATGCACGCTTTTTATGTCCGCGATGCTGTTGCACACATCGTGGGCATCTGCTGAAAAAAAACCGGAGCAAACGAAACGGGCTTTAAGCGATGTGCATGAGCGTCTGGAAACGCTCAAAAAAGAGCTTGATAGTTCGCAAGAGGCCCACAAGGATGCTGCCGATGCGCTGAAAGAAAGCGAGCAGGCAATCAGTGAAGCCAATAAGAAGCTATATGAAATTAACCAGCGCCAGCTGGAAAATAAGAAAACGCTGGCTAAACTGCAGGCTGATTCAAATGCTACCAACCAATCGCTGGCTCAACAGCAGAAATTGCTGGGTGGCCAGCTTTACCAGCAATATGTTCATGGGCAGCAAAGCTACGTGCAGATGATCTTGCAAAGTGAACACCCCAGTGAAATAGCGCGCGACGTGCAGTACTTTTCATATATTGCAAAAGCTCGCGCCGAACTGATCAGTAAAATGCAGGGCAATTTGGCAAAAATCACCAAACTGAATGAAGAAACCGCTACAGCATTGCAGGAAGTAGCAGAACTTAAACAAAAGCAGGTTGATGAAAAACGGGCTTTGCAGCAGCAGAAGCAGGCAAAATCCAAAGTCGTAAAATCACTTTCGCAGCAAATAGCTGCGCAGCGTAACGAGATAAAGAAACTGAGCCGAGATGAAAAACGACTCTCTCAACTGGTAGAACGTTTGGCCAGAATTATTCCAGCCAAGCCCAAATACCCTAAAAAAAGTGTGGCTAGCAACAGAGGAAACAACACGGTCTCTGCACCGAATATAAATGAAGATAACAAACCAACAAAAGGAATTGTTGCAAACAACCAAACATTGCCTAGCGATGAGTTAGCCGGCGCTAATTTCGCTGCGCTCAAAGGAAAATTAAGATTACCCGTACGTGGCGATGTCACCAACAGATTCGGGGCCAGTCGGGAAGACAGCGGCATTTCCTGGAAAGGCTTATTTATTAAAGCCAATGAAGGTGCTGAAGTTAAATCGGTCGCCAGTGGCCGCGTGGTTTTTGCCGATTGGTTACGTGGCTTTGGCAATCTGGTGATTGTAGATCATGGTGACGGCTATATGAGCCTCTATGGCAATAACCAGGCTATTTTGAAACAGGCTGGAGAAATGGTGCGCGGCGGCGACGCCATTGCCTATGTAGGCAATAGTGGCGGCAACGAAACCAATGGCGTGTATTATGAACTGAGGCGCCAAAGCCGGCCGTTTGATCCACTCGCGTGGAGTAATTTAAATTAAATCAACAGGCAATAAAAAAGCACGCATTAGCGTGCTTTTTTATTGCTCACAACAATTAGATTACTTCGCTGCTGGCGCTTCAGCAGGCGCTGCTTCTGCAGCAGGTGCAGGTGCCGGTTCAGCGCCGGCTTCAGCGGCTAATGTTGCTGGGTCAATCGTGATGCCGGGAACGCGCTCCTCGGCAGTTGGCACATAACCACCTGGCTCTGCTGCTGCCGGTGCTGGTGCTGCAGCAGCAGCTGGTGCGGCGGCTGGTGCCGGTGCAGTTTCAGCAGGAACAGCTTCTTCTTTCTTACCACAACCCGCTACTAATACACCTGCTACTCCCAATACTAATAAAGAACGTAGTAATGTTGACATCATATTTTCCTTTTCTTATTAAAAAATCGATAATCATTGATTTATATTCAATGATTTATATAAAAAATACTAATGCGTACTATTTTAGCGCATCCTCAATTATCTGCAACAGGATTACAGGGTATTTTGGATAAAGATAAAAATGAAGCAGAATCTTGATGCACGCAAAACCTGCCGAACTAAATTAGTCACCGATTAAATGCAAAATAACCTTGCGCGTGCCCGGTACATGGCGGTGCTCGTACAGAAACACGCCCTGCCACTGCCCCAAAGCCGCACTGCCCTCCAATAGCGGGATAGATAAATGCGTTTGGGTCAACGCAGTTCGCACATGCGCAGGCATATCGTCCGGCCCTTCAACAGTGTGAATGAATAGCGGATCTCCATCAGGAATCAGGCGATTAAAAAAGGCCTCCATATCCACCAATACATCACGATCATAATTTTCATTGATTAACAGGCTTGCCGATGTATGCTGAATAAACAAGGTAATCAACCCCGTTCGCAGGCCACTGGCCTTCGCCCAGGCGACAATCTCAGGCGTAATATCATAGAGTTTTCGACCGTGAGTATTTACGATGATTTGATGTATTTTTTGCTGCATTAAATTAGACCTAATTATTATAAAAACCAGCGCAGCCAGTGATATTTACCAGCAGCTCCATGGATGGCCAAAACCTGTGCCTATCCCGAAGTGGGAACCATAGCGCGAGCCATAAGCCCCATACCCATATGGCGTCAGGCCATAATGCCCGAACCGGCAGTACGGATCATAATAGCGCTGTTGCTGCCACAGCTCCTTTTTAAGTTTCGCCAGCTCGGCACGCTTCTGTTTTTCGCGGCGATTAATTTCATCGGCCAGATTATTCATCAAGGCTAATTCGCGGCTGGTGTGAATATAATCCAGCACCCTGGCATCAACCCCTTGGTTACTTAACGCCACGCTTTGACTTGGCGTTAAATCATACATGGAATCGCTGGCCTTGATTTTCTCTATAATCTGGTCAGCACTGCTGCCCTCTTTTGTTAACCTGACAATGTCATCCAAGGTTAATTTAGCCACGGGTTTGGGAATGATGCGCGCCAACTCTTCAGCTGAGATACGGTCAATTTGAGGTGACACAGTACCCGGCTGATGCGTAGCACATCCTGAAACCAGAAAAAAACTGCTGCAAATCAGGCAAAGTAGACTGTTACGCATTACGCAACTCCTTCAAAACTAGCCACGCTTGAAAATAGGTGATGGCTCCGTGATTTTCACATCAAAAGGATGACGTTTCAGCGGGTAGCGCGCCCGTACTTTTTGCACGTATTGCCTGGTTTCTGCAAAAGGCGGAATACCTTTATATCTATTAACGGTGCCTTCGCCTGCATTATAGGCCGCTACCGCCAGACTGACATCCCCCTGATAATATGCCAACAGCCAGCGCAGGTAAGCCACACCGCCCTTTATATTCTGGCTGGCATTAAACGCATTCTTCACATTAAAACGTTCCGCCGTATCCGGAATCAATTGCATTAATCCCTGTGCCTGCTTGTTGGATTTTGCCGACGTTGCAAAGTCAGACTCTACGGAAATGATGGAAAGTACTAATTTTGGATCCACTTTATACCAGGCGGCAATCGTATCCACCAAGTGCAGCACCCACCGTTTATTCTTGGGCAAACTGGCAATATAACTATCCAGTTCTGCCGTATTGACTGCTTTTTCCGGATCAACCGCACTCAATACACACGGCGGCAAATCAACCAAAGTCAATTCGGTTGTTTCCAGCATTTTTTGCGATTCATAATGCCCATGCATGGACGCTGTAGCAAAGAGAGACGCCGCTAAATCACGACTTGCCGGCACCCCCCTGCCAACAGCATATAACATACCCAGCCTGAATTGAGCCTCAGCACTGCCATATCGGGATGCCTCGCAGTAGAGCTTGGCCGCCTGCCAGTCACCCTCATCATTTTGCTCATCACGCTCCAGCAATACGGCGCGTTTGAGCAGATCCTTAACGACTGGCGGCTCATTATCAAAAGTCTCCAGCTCCTGGTGACTGAATTCTGCACGAGCAGAACCCGCTGCGATCAACAGCGCAGCGAATAACGCTCGCTTGAATCCAGTACTGAGCAGGATTTTTAACAAATAAACTCCTATTTTCCGCGCTTTAAGCTTTAGGCACCAGATTTTGAAAACACAATCTTGCCGGCTTTGGCATCCACCTTGACTACATCCTTGGCGACAAAATTCCCCGCCAGAATTTCACGTGCCAACGGGTTTTCAATTTCACTCTGGATTGCACGTTTCAGTGGGCGCGCACCATACACCGGGTCAAACCCTGCATTGGCAATTTCAGCAATCGCGGCATCGGTCAATTCCAGTTGCATATCCATTGCTGCCAGGCGCTTAGCCAGATACTGCAACTGAATGCCCGCAATTGATTTAATGTTAGCCTCACCAAGAGCATGGAACACCACCACCTCATCTATACGGTTCACGAACTCCGGCCTGAAATGCGTTTTCACCTCACCCATCACCGCCAATTTCACCACTTGGTAATCCTGGTCAGCCATGCTCTGTATCATCTGGCTACCAAGGTTAGAAGTCATGATAATGACTGTATTTTTAAAGTCCACAGTGCGGCCTTGGCCATCCGTCAGGCGGCCATCGTCCAGTACTTGCAGCAATACATTAAATACATCAGGGTGTGCTTTTTCAACTTCATCCAGCAGAATCACGCTGTAAGGTTTACGGCGTACAGCCTCGGTGAGCGTACCGCCTTCTTCATAACCCACATAGCCGGGAGGCGCACCAATCATGCGCGCAACAGAATGCTTCTCCATAAACTCGCTCATGTCGATACGAATCAAATGGTCTTCAGAATCAAACAGGAACCCTGCCAGCGCCTTGCACAGCTCGGTTTTACCTACGCCAGTTGGGCCCAGGAACAGGAAGCTGCCGTAAGGCCGATTCGGGTCACCCAAGCCAGAACGGGAACGGCGGATCGCATCGGAAACCAAACGCACGGCTTCATCCTGCCCCACTACACGCTCATGCAATTTATCTTCCATGGTGAGCAGTTTTTCACGCTCTCCCGTCATCATTTTGCTCACAGGAATACCTGTCGCACGGCTGACCACTTCAGCGATTTCATCTGCGCCCACTTCGGTACGCAACATTCTGTGTTTAGTTGAATCGACACTGACTTCTGCAGTTGATGCCTGCTTCAGTTGCGCCTCTAGCTGAGGCAACTTGCCGTATTGCAACTCTGACACTTTCTGCCAATCGCCCTTACGCGTCGCCTCTTCCATCTCGAATTTGATTTTATCAATCGCCTCTTTGATGTGTGCAGAACCCTGCACCTGTGCTTTTTCCGCTTTCCAGATTTCTTCCAGGTCTGCGTATTCTTTTTCAAGCTTGGTGATCTCTTCTTCAATCAATACAAAGCGTTTTTTACTGCCCTCATCTTTTTCACGACGTACTGCTTCACGCTCAATCTTGAGTTGAATCAATCTGCGTTCCAGCTTATCCATGACTTCCGGCTTGGAATCTATCTCCATTTTGATGCGGCTTGCCGCCTCGTCAATCAGGTCGATCGCTTTATCGGGCAAGAAACGGTCAGTAATATAGCGATGTGAAAGCTCCGCCGCCGCCACGATTGCCGGGTCGGTAATTTCCACACCGTGATGCAGCTCATATTTTTCTTGCAGTCCGCGCAGAATCGCAATCGTTGCTTCCACCGTTGGCTCATCCACCATAACTTTCTGGAAGCGGCGCTCTAAAGCGGCATCTTTTTCAATATATTTGCGATATTCATCTAAAGTGGTCGCGCCTACACAATGCAACTCGCCGCGTGCCAATGCAGGCTTGAGCATATTGCCGGCATCCATTGCGCCCTCGGCCTTGCCGGCACCCACCATAGTGTGAATCTCATCAATAAACACGATGGTTTGGCCTTCATCCTGTGCCAATTCTTTTAGCACTGATTTCAAACGCTCTTCAAATTCACCGCGATACTTGGCACCTGCCAACAAAGCCGCCATATCCAGTGATAATACTTTTTTGCCTTTGAGCGAATCAGGAACTTCACCATTCACAATACGCTGTGCCAAACCTTCAACAATCGCGGTTTTACCCACACCCGGCTCACCGATCAGCACAGGGTTGTTTTTGGTGCGGCGTTGTAATACTTGAATGGCACGGCGAATCTCGTCATCGCGGCCAATCACAGGATCCAGCTTGCCTAGCCGTGCTCTTTCGGTTAAATCCAGTGTGTATTTCTTTAATGCTTCGCGCTGGCCTTCGGCCTCCTGGCTGTCAACGCTTTCATTACCGCGCACTGCCTGAATCGCAGCCTCCAGCGCCGTTTTTGTTAAGCCATTCTGTTTCAGTAATTTGCCAGCCTCGCCTTTATCGTCGGCCAAGGCCAATAGAAACATCTCGCTGGCAATGTAAGCATCGCCCCGCTTTTGGGCGAGTTTATCGGTCACGTTAAGCAGGTTATTCAAATCACGTGAAATCGCAATCTCGCCGCTGGCATCAGGAGATTTAGGCAAGTTTGCAATTGCGGTATTCAGGCCGGATTTAAGCTGGTTAAGCTGCACACCGGCGCGTGCCAGCAATGACGCTGTACTGCCATCCTCCTGCGACAGCAATGCCTGCAATAAGTGTAACGGCTCAATCGCCGTATTATCGGCACCCAGCGCAATGCTTTGCGCATCATTAATCGCTTGCTGAAATTTAGTGGTCAATTTATCAAAACGCACAGTTTCCTCCAATCATGGTCACTCCAGGTGAGTGAAAGTTTATCTACGTCTATTATGGGGCTGACTACCTGCTTTTCAATATATAATCAACCTTATATGAAGTCTTGTAAATTCTTACCCGATTTAACCTTCACCATCACTTTTTATGGAGTGAGTTTTTGCTAACCAATAATTTAACTTCTGAGGAAGTACTGCCCAATCCAGCCTGGAGCATTTTAGATACCGAAGAGCAGTGGCAGGAATTCAGCGAGCCATTCGGTAACGATGCATCGCAGCCGCTGGTGCAGTCCAACTTGTTATTAGACGGATTACGCTGCGCCGCCTGCTCCGGCATTATCGAGCAAGGGCTGCAATCCTCACCCGGTGTTGTGAGCGCGCGCGTCAGCATGTCCAAAAGACGCGCCGTTGTCGTATGGTCTCCGTTGCTTACGCGTCCATCCAAGATCCTCGGTACGGTTCAGGCTTTAGGTTACAGCGCCAGTCCTGCAACCCAGCATGAGAGTGACCTGGTTGTAATCAAAAAACAACGGGCTGCTTTCTGGCGCTGGATGGTTGCCGGCTTCTGTATGATGCAGGTCATGATGTACGCCAGTCCTACCTACTTCACCAAACCCGGCGATATTTCCAGTGACATCCTGCACCTGCTTAACTGGGCGGCATGGCTGCTCAGCCTGCCGGTGTTGCTATTTTCCAGCAGCTCATTTTTCAGCAATGCGTTCCGTGACTTAACACAAAAACAAATCAGCATGGACTTACCTGTCGCGATTGGCATCGTCATTACCTTTGTTGTAAGTTCCGCGGCAACCTTTGAGCCAAACAGCTGGTGGGGGCACACCGTTTATTTTGATTCTCTCACGATGTTCGTGTTCTTCCTGCTATCGGCACGACTGATTGAAGTAAAGCTGCACCGCAAAACATTAGGCGCACTGGAAGTTCTGGTTAGCCGCATTCCTGAAAATACCGAGCGTCAGAATGCAGATGGCTCTTATACGCGCGTGCTTAATACCAAACTTAAAATTGGCGACATCGTACGTGTAAACCTCGGCGAAGCTTTTCCGGCAGACGGCAAACTCATCTCGGGCAGCACCAGCGTTGATGAATCACTATTAACCGGGGAATCGACGCCGATTCATAAAAATCTGCACGATACTGTTATTGCCGGCAGCTACAACCTGCGGCAGCCCGTCAATATCGTGCTTGAAGCCATAGGCGCATCCACCAAGTATGGCCAGATTGTTAACTTGATCAATCAAGCGGCGATTGAAAAACCGAGGTTATCCAAGCTGGCTGACCGCGTTGCGCGGCCATTTCTGATTTTTGTCATTTTAAGCGCTGCGGCAGCGGCTGCCCTGCTGTGGGATGTCGACCGCGGTCGCGCATTGATGACAGCTGCAGCCGTGCTTATCGTCACCTGCCCTTGCGCACTATCTTTAGCCACGCCTGCCGCCATGCTTGCCAGCGCCAGTGCATTCGTGAAACGCGGTATTCTGATCAAACGCCTGCAAGCCATTGAAAATATCGCCGACGTTGATACCGTTATTTTTGATAAAACCGGCACGCTCACTGAGGACCATATCGAAGTTAAAGCCATTCAGCACAAAACCGGTTTAACTGAAGTTGGCGCGCTCGCCTTGGCTGCGGCCATTGCACGGCACTCATTGCACCCGGTTTCACGTGCCATATTTAATACACACAAGACTCAACAGCAAACGCCTTTGGCACTTGAGCTGGATAACATTCAGGAAACCATTGGTGCCGGCGTTAGTGCAGCCATTAAAACCTTCACCGCCAGTGAAGTTTTTGACACTCCTCAATCAGTCAGCGGACGGTTAAAACTAGGCTCGGCTCAATTTTGCGGTGTAACTGAACAGAACCAGCATACACAACAAGTGCATTTAGCTGATGACAATGGCTGGCTGGCAACTTTCACCCTGCAGGAAGCCATCAAGCTCCATGCGGCAAAGGCCATACAACAACTGAAAGATGCCAACCTGAATTTAGAACTGCTATCAGGCGACCGTTCCGATACCGTAGAAAATACCGCAAAAGCCATAGGCATTTCACAATATCAATCAGGGTGCAGCCCGGAAGATAAACTTTCCCGACTGCAAACCCTCAAATTACAAGGTAATAAAGTTTTAATGGTGGGCGACGGTCTCAATGACGGCCCGATTTTGGCAAGTGCGCATGTATCTATCGCCATGGGCAAAGGTGTACCGCTAACACTTGCACATGCCGACTATATCTTTTTAAACGGAGATATCAGCCAGATTCCACCTCTGATCCGACACGCACAGCAAACGATGAGAATTATTAAAGAAAATATTGCCTGGGCTATTGTTTATAACTTAATCAGCATCCCGCTCGCATTCTTTGGCATATTATCCGCTTGGCTGGCGGGTTTGGGCATGGCAGTCAGTTCACTGATCGTAGTCGCCAATGCCATGCGTTTAACCAAGTTTGCTACAGCCGAGACTAAATTCACAACCGCAGAGGCCAGCACGCAACAACCTCTGGCAAAGGCCTAAAACATGGACATTTTATTTATACTTATTCCACTATCCGTCATCATGGCACTCATCGTGCTCGGCGGCCTCTGGTGGGCAGTTTATCGCGGCCAGTTTGAAGATATTGAAGACGAAGGCAAACGCATTTTAGAGGATGATGATTAAGAATCATCCTGAAAATAGAAGGTACCTGTATTTTGTGATTGGTTAGCAAATGAAATCAGAAATTAGACTTCCCAATAGTAAACACTAGCGAAGCAAAGCTTTCGACCTTGAATTCAACCGGTCGATGCAACACACTAGAAACTGCGTAAGCAGTAGGAGTGTTGCAAATGAAACAACGTCCGAGAATCTATTACACGGCTACACAAAAATCTTTAATGTGGGATCGCTGGCAA
>Ga0208789_1000135_pt1 | contig 99940 bp, 64 predicted proteins | sample Methanotroph_Enr_FD_187368 | JGI IMG/M metagenome (GOLD analysis project Ga0208789, IMG submission 187368) | Enriched soil microbial communities from Old Woman Creek wetland in Ohio, USA - Methanotroph_Enrichment_5 (SPAdes) (version 2) | ecosystem: Environmental > Terrestrial > Soil > Wetlands... | reverse complement strand
TGATAAGAAACCCTGTTTTTTCGTTTTCGTTTTTCAATTACGATTTTATTTTAATTTGTGTAAATTTTAGCGGTTGTAATCTTCCGAACATGACTGGGCTACGCCCCTTTGATGTTATTGAAAATCGCATTCTACCAAGATGACAGGGCTAACGCCCCTGAATAGGTGATTTAGAGAGCAGCGTAGCTGTAATATCTTGGTAGAATATATAATTGCAAATTAATATTTGAGGGGCATAGCCCTGACATCTTTTTCCTGATTTCCTTTTTATTTCACGCGATTAACGATTGAAACATTTATTTTAGTAATTCCAGCAATTTTATCCGGAAAAAGTATTCGTATTTGGCTTGAACTTGTTCTGATAATACCTGTGTCAGATTACTTTTAGCCTGATATAACTCGTACAATGAAGCTCTGCCAGCTTCATATTTTTGGTTCGTAAACCGATAGGCTTCTCGGCTGGCAATCTCGGATTTCTGTGCCGCATCCCAACGGGCCTTAGCTCCCACAGCATTGTAATAAGCCTGTTGGATGGTTTTCTTCAACTCCAACCGCGCATTATCCATGCTTATTTTACTGTTTTTCACGACAAGCTCGGCAGAACGTACCCCATTGCGCACTTCATATTTATTGAAAATGGGAATACGCAAATTGAGTCCCACGCTGGCACTCATGTTGTCGTTCAATTGTTGCCCGAAACTATTATTCGGCATGCTGCTCAGTTTATAATAACCGGTTCCATAGTTTGCTCCCAGACTTAATGACGGATAGTAATTTCCTTTGGCAACCAACACGTTATATTCACTGCTTTTGAGGCGGTATTCGGCTCCTTTAATTTCGGGGCGGTGCGTCAAAGCACTTTCCAGCACTGCATCGGCCGACAAAAGGTGTAAATCTGCTTCCGACAAATTATCGGGGGCTACAACGTCCAGATCTTCAAAATGATTCAATTCAAGAAATTGCGCCAGGTCGAGCAACGAAAGTTTCAGGGTATTTTCAGCCTGCATACGGCTCATATCCTCTTTAGATTCCTGAGCCACCAGTTCGAGCAATTCGCCTTCAGCCATTTTACCGGCAGCAACCAGGGCTTTGCGTTGCTCAATTTTGGTACGGGTCAAACCTACCTGCTCATTTGCAATTTGCAATAACTCTTTGTTCATCAGGATTTGCATAAAACCCAATGCCACATTCATGGTGATGTCTTGTTTCGTTTTTTCCAGATCGGCCTCTGATGCCATCATATCAGCTTTGCTTACGTCTATGTTATACTTCATTTTCATGCCGTCAAACAAAGTCAGGCCGGTAGAAATCCCAAACGAAGATTGCGATGAGTTCGTGCTTTGGTACGTATTATCAACAGTAAGCGAACGACCAAAATTCCAGTTTTGGCTGGCGGAAGCATTCAGATTTGGCAACAAATTATTTCGGGCCTGTTCGTAAGCAATTTCTCTGTTTTTCTTTGTCAGCGCCTGTTGTTTCACTGTGCGGTTATTGGCCAAAGCCGTATCCACACACTGTTGGAGCGTCCATGGCTTTTGTTGCGCGGTGGCTAGCAGAGTGGCGAGCAGCGCACCCAGTATCATAAATATTTTTGTTCTCATTTTATACTAATTACTCGAATTTATTCGAATTAAACGAATTTAAATTACCACATTATCCCATTATCTCATTAGCACATTATTTCTTCTCCTCTTTCTTTGGTTCCGGTTTCTTTTCCAGAATTTCAGCGCCACGGATTTTATCTTTGGTACTCAAGCCGCTCTTCACTTCTATTTTTATACCGTCGGACAATCCGATTTTAACTTGTTTCTTTTCAAAAGCCTGAGGTTCTTTGGTTTTGAGCACATACACAAAGGCTGTGTCGCCGCCAAACTCAATGCAACTTTCGGGAATAGTAATCACTTTTTCCGATTTCGACAAAATAATTTCGGCATTGGCACTATAACCGGCACGTACAAAAATGTCTTTCGGAACTTTTGCAGCCGCTTTCATCTCGAACATGATAGCACCGTTTTCTTCTTTTCCTTTTGGTGAAACATATTCCAGTGTAGCCGTCAGCTTCTGGTCTTGCAAAGCACCGATGGTAATGTCCATTGGCATTCCCACTTTGATTTTTCCGACTTCTGTTTCGTCCAGTTTACCCACGAAAAGCATATCGCTCATATTGGCAACAGTGGCAATGGTGGTTCCGTCGTTAAAGTTATTCGATTGTATCACCGAGTTACCCACCTTAACCGGCACATCCAGAATGGTTCCGGTAATGGTGGAACGAACAAGGGTATTGCTATAAGCTGCACTGTTGGCAGTAATTCCATCGCGGGTCAGGCTCAGGTTGTCTTTTGCTGAATTCAGATCTTCTGTTTCGTTGAAGTACTGTAATTGTGTTTTTTCAAACTCTTCTTTCGAAATTACTTTATCGGCATAAAGTTTTGTATCGCGATCATAATTCTTTTTGGTCTGGTCATAAGCTATCTGAGCACGTTGCACTCTCGATTCGGCATTATTGAGACTCATCATATCCGGAATTACCTTTATTTTAGCAATCACATCGCCCGTTTTTACCATGTCGCCGGCTTCCTTGTACACTTCGGCAATAATACCGGACATTTGCGGTTTTATCAAAATCTCATTACGCGGTTCCACCTTACCTGTTGCTACAGTCCGCTTATCGATACTACCGATGGTAACTGCTTCGATGGTGTATTTTTTCACTTTCGGACGTGATTTTTGCCATAAAAACCAAAATGTCCAAACTACTCCGACTGCCAATAAAACCAAAAGGGCAATTTTAAAAAACTTTTTCATGTTGCGTTGAATTATGAGTTATATGTTTATTTTTTCTTGTTTAATTATCACATTAGCAAATCAGTGAATTATCAGATCTTTCTTACTCTTCCCGTATCGCTTCAATGGGTTTAATGTTCATAGCTCTGTTGGCGGGTATGAATCCGGCCAGCGTTCCAATCACCAACAGGATAAAGAATGCGCCGATAGCCACGCTAAAACTGATTTGCGGATCTTTGAAAAACTGGTCGCCGGAGCTTAAAGCCAAACCAACAAGTGAAAGTAACCCGACTCCGAACATCAACCCGGAAATGCCGGCTATCAATGTCAAAACAATACTTTCGCTAAGAATCTGCATAATAATATTTCGGGGAGTTGCTCCCAATGCACGCCTGATTCCAATTTCTTTTGTCCGCTCCCGAACAGTCACCAGCATGATATTACTAACTCCGATGGCACCTGCAAACAAAGTCCCCAAGCCAACCACCCAGATTAATGTGGCAATACCAATTCCCAGGTAGAGAAACATATTAAACTGGTCTTCGATATTAAAGCCTCCCACAGCTTTTGTGTCGTTGGGTGAAATACTGTGCTGGGCTTTCAACACCTCACGAATTTTATCCTCAATCACTTTCACTTTTATTCCCGGCTTAGCCGTAATAGCCATAAAATGAACGACATTTCCCTGATTAAATGCCTGCTGCATGGTGCTAAACGGCAATACTACCGACTCTTCGGCATTCCCTCCAATGTTGATTTGCGATGTATGACGTGCCACCCCGATTACCTGAAAATAAATTCCATTTACCTGAATGTTCTTTCCGAGCGGATTTTCGTCTTTAGGGAACAACACTTCGTAAACACGTTCGCCGATTACACAGACTTTACGCTTTTCTACAATATCAATATCATTAATATAGCGTCCGTAAATCATTTTACTTTCGTCAATCAGATTGTAACTGGGGAAGTTTCCTTTTATACCATAACTTCCGGCTTTATCGTTCCGGGTAACATTGTTTGTTCCTCCGCCGCCACCAAATAATACAGGTGCCAGATATTGTATTTCAGGAATTTTATTGATAAGTACAGAAATATCTTCATTTTCCATATTCCAGCTTCTTCCTTTCTTCAACCCTTTATACGGTTCCGAAGTTTGTTCAGTCCACACAAAGCACGAGTTGGTGGCAAAACCTTCAATCTGCGAACTCATTCCGCGTTGCAATGCCACACCGGCTCCCACCATCACCACCAACATAAACATTCCCCAGAAAACCCCGAAAGCAGTCAGAAAGCTCCTTGATTTATTGTGGGTTATGGTAAACCATATTTCCTGCCAACGGTCGAGGTCAAAGAGCCCCCCAAACCCCCTAAAGGGGGCTTTGTGTGAATCTGAATATGTATTGTCTTTATTTTTCATTTTTTCAATTCTTTCATTTTCAATTCCTATTCCTCTCTCATCGCTTCTATTGGTTTAATCCGCACCGCTCTCCGGGCTGGCATATACCCTGCAATCACTCCTGACACAATTAAAATTCCGGTAGATATCAACACGTAAGAAAGTTCAACCGTCGGGTTTTTAAATACTGACATTCCTTCTTCCGCTCCTGCTGCCGATTGAGTCATTATGTAATTAACCATTTCAGTCAGCCCGATACCCATCATCATGCCAATGTACCCGAAAATGGTGGTAATTAATATGGCTTCAAGAACAATGGAGCGTAAAATGGTTCCCGGAGGAGCGCCGATAGCTTTTCGGATACCAATTTCGCGGGTTCGCTCTTTTACCGATACCAGCATGATATTACTTACGCCCACAATACCGGCTATCAAGGTAAAAATGCCAATGATAGAGACAAAAAGCGTGATACCGGCAAAGATCTTCATGGTTTCGACATACTCCCGTTGCGAGTTCCAAATCCACAAAGCCTGAGTATCATTCGGATCAAAACGCAGGCTTTTCGACATCGTATTTTTCAGCTTATCATTAAAGGCTTCATTTTTTTCCTTCGTTTCCAACCCATTAACCGTCATGGCAATATTATAAAATTTCAGGTTGGGATTAAATATATATTGAGCCGTTGTAAAAGGAATATAGGCATTTCCGTTTCCCCAGCGCTCTTTTTTAGAATTGACACCAATTACCCGGAACATAACTTCTCCTACCTGAACATACTGGCCTAACGACGATTTCCCTTTAAAAAGGACTTCTTCAATTTTCTTATCAATAACGATCACTTTTTTGCTGCCTTTCAAATCAAGGTCATTCACAAAACGCCCATCCTTCGGTTCGAATTTAAGATTAAATGTCTTCAGGTAGCTTGGATTGACTCCTTTTATCTGATAAGAACCATACTCATTATTGTGAGTTAGAGTCAGTTGCTTTTCAATAACACCTGTCTGGTTATCACTCTCTTCTATATTTTCATCCACATCTCCCACTTGTCTTTCTGCAAAGTTAAGCGACCGTCCGCTTTTCAACCCCTTGTAGGGCAACGATGAAGTTCCCGACCACATTTGAACCGTGTTGGTTGCCCGGTCGCTAAAGTTTGAGGTAACACCGTTTTTCAAACCATTGCCCGCACCCAGCAACACAATCAGAATAAAAATGCCCCACGACACCGAAAGCCCGGTAAGAACGGTGCGTAGCTTATTATGCTTTAAGCTGGCTAAAATTTCCTGTATGGTATCTAATGAAAACATGCTGAGTTTTTTAAATAGTTGAATTTGGTATTTTCTTCGAAGGCGCAATTATAAAATAGATAATTGCACCGAAAGGTATGAAAATCACAATCAAGAGCATTAATATATTGTCATTCCCGGAGAATTTGCTTCTCAAAATATCTATTATTGCAATAACCGGCAACAAAAGGCCAAGGATTATCACCACCGGAATTATGAATAAGAATAAAAAGATTCCCATATTTTTTTAGTTATTAGTTGACTGGTTAATTAGGTAATTGATAATTGGAACCCTACTTACGTACAATATCCTCAATCAATCCATCTTTGATATGAATGACCGAATGCGTTTCATCGGCTACCGATTTCTCATGGGTAACAATAATGGTTGTCAGCCCGTTGCTATTCAGTTCTTTCAATACTTTCATCACTTCCAGCGTGGTTACACTATCCAATGCACCGGTAGGTTCGTCGGCCAGTAACACTTTGGGTTGCGAAATAATGGCCCGCGCAATAGCAACCCGCTGTTTCTGTCCGCCGGACATTTCGTTGGGTAAATGATACGCCCAATCCTTGAGTCCCATCTGATCAAGGTATTCCATGGCTATGATATTCCGGCGTTTACGGCTATAATTTTTATAAAACAGCGGCAAAGCCACATTTTCCAATGCATTTTTGAAATTTATCAGGTTGAACGACTGAAAAACAAAGCCAATCATCTCGTTTCGGTAAAGAGCTGCCTGTTTCTCCGACAGATTTTTAATCAGGGTATTATTCAATAAATAGTCGCCCGTATCATAATTATCCAGAATTCCTATAATATTCAGCAAAGTTGATTTTCCCGAGCCGGATGCACCCATAATGGAAACATATTCGCCTTCGGAGATATTCAGGTCAATTCCTTTCAGAACATGCAATGAAGCCTGTCCCATGTCGTACGTTTTGTTGATGTTTTTAAGTGTAATCATATTGCTGATTTTGTATTGCTGTATTTGTATTATTCCATGCCTAACTTTTTCAATTAGAAAGGCAGTTTTATACCATTGTCTTCCGGAGTTTGTTCTTCGCCACGTTTTTGGACTTTAAGGTCTTTTCCTACTTTAAAATTAATGCTGTAGTTAATCATAAACAGACGCTTCAAGTCCATGTACGATTCAGAGCGTTGATACAAAACATCATTATCAATGGTGGACGTATTGTAAAAGTTCTTACTTGCAAACGGGTTGAATGCCAGCAAAGTAAGGCTACTGTTGTTTTTAAACTGTTTTGATATTCCAAAAATATTAAATGGGGCAAATTTACTCTGCTCCTGTCCGTTAATCGTAGGGCCGTTAATGCTCAACACGGCAAAAAAACGGAAATCCTTTGGCAGCGGACACATAACCTGGGAATTCCAGTTCCACGTGTTTTTATCGACAGCATTTATCTGATCCAGGTACTTGTCGGTGTGAATCCTGAAATATCTTACATTTGAGTTGAAAATGACCGTAAAAATTTGCGCATATACCGACAAATTCAACCCTGTTTCGTATCCGTTTGAGATATTTACCGGAAATTTCTCGAATGTGTTTGAGTTCTCTTTTTGTTTGGTAATAGTCTGAATCAATCCGCTCCGATACTCAAAAAACACTTGAGGAGAAATAGTCCCCGAGAATTTGTTCTTTCCAAATTTTATACTGTTGGTCAGTTGAAAATTATCGCGATAAGCAGGCTTTAAATCAATATTTCCGCGGCTTTCGGTCAAACTGTCGACGTAGCTTACAAATGGATTCAACTGACTGTTTGATGGCCTGAACACCCGGCGCGAGTAATTCAGTTTCAGTGAGTTTTTGTCGCTGAATTTATATTGCCCGTTTACATACGGCAATGGTGAAACATACGTGTTTGAATTGGTTGTATTTATTATCACATCCGACACTTCCAACCGCGTACCTATTTTAGCATTTCCTTTCTTAAACGTTTTGCCCAACTCAGCATAAAAAGATCCTTTTAAGTTTATATATTCGAGGTTTGGCGTGTTACTTCGCGAGCTTACATTATTAATATAATTATAACTGTAATTTGCACTCAGTCCGGTATTGAATGTATATACACTGTCGAATGGCAGCGTGTAGTTTGCCCGTGTATTTGCCGACCGGCTCGTTGTCTTATTTTCTTCCAGCTGAATTGGTGACCGGGATAATTCAATATCGCTTGCATCGAAAAATATGTTCTCAAAAGTTGTTGAATTGATATTTTTCAGACTGGTATACACGCTGGCCTCAATTTCGTAGGCGTGCTCCGTTTTTTTATCGAACCGGTGTTTGTAAAACAGCGATGTATTAAGTCCGCTATTTCTATTCTTAGCATCACTGGTTGTTCTGTTTATGCTTTGAAGTAGATTATTATCCGAAATATTGTTCGTTTGATCGTTGTTACTTATAGACCCGCTACCATTATAATTCAGGTTTACACTCAAATTATTGAAGTCGTCAGGGTCGTAAATAAAACCGGCATTCACGTTTCCATTTGCAAATTTGGTGTGGGTGTTACCTTCTCGTTTTAGGCCGCTGGTTCCGGCAGTTCGGGTCATTGAGTTGATGAAGTCAAACTCTCCCGCTCCACCATTGGCCGAAATAGAATATGAAATTTTTTTCATCCCGTAATCCAAACTGGCATTACCCCGGGCCATGTACTTATCCCAATCGTTGGGTAACAGCATGGCATTCACCATTCCTTTCAGTCCATAACGCATTTCCTTGATGGTAATAACGTTAATTACCGCGTCTACATCAGCATCATATTTTCCTGTCGGGCTGGTTATTACTTCCATTTTTTCAATCTGGCTCGGGTGAAGTTTTTTCAAATAGCTTTTGTCGCGCGAGATTCCATCTACTTCAATTTTGATATTCGATTTTCCTTCCACTTTAATGTCTTCGTTGAAATAATCAACCTGCACAGTCGGCACTTTACGCAACACATCCAATCCATCGGTCGATGTTTTTTTCATATCGGCAGAAAAACCATAAACAGTCCGGTCGGGCAATTCGGTCACCTTAATTTTTGAACCATTTACTACTATTTCTTTCAGATTTACAGATGAAGGCAGGAGTTCGATATTCCCAAGGTTCAGTATTCTCCCACCCGGTTTAAATACCACGGGAATAGTTTGTGTTTTGTAAAACCGGAGTTTAACTCTTACACAGTAATTCTTGGTTGTGTCGGCTTTAAATAAATTGAACGAACCCTCAGAATTTGTAAATATTGATTCAATTTTAGCACTGTCAGGCAATTGCAACAACTCCACCTGGGCTGCTTCAATTGGTTTTTTGGCCTCTTCTTCCACTACATTGCCGGTTATTACTTTTCGGGCAAAAACATTACCGGCAAGCAAACAAAGCAAAATGATTAAGATTTTCGATTTCATTTTTCAGGACAGGAATAAATTTATTTCAGGAAAAAACTATTTCAAACGGATTAATTCAGATTCAGCATCAATAACCATAGGCATTTTTATCTCAGTTCCCTGATTTTTCATGGTCATGGTTCCTTCATAATGTTTTTTATCTTTACTTGTCATTATGATTCCGGTTTTCATGTCGATAGACATAGTTCCGGTCGATTTGCCTTTAATATCAATGTTCATGTTCGGGTTTTCTACCGTTGAAGGCACAGACTCCAGCTCCGACTCCACCAACAACTGGGCGTTGTTTCCGATCACATTATCAAGCGTATAGGTATTGAATACCATGCCACTAATTCCACCTCCCACCAATGAATAAGACGTTTCCCATTTGTCGGTTTTTATTACCGGTTTTTCGGGCATGTAGGCAAACATGGCTTCTATCATGGTTTGTATCGCCGATTCTTTAACGAAAGTATCGACTTGTTTCTGTATTTGCTCTTTTTTTCCTTCAGGAACAGAATCCATCACTGCCAACACATTATTTCTGAACGTTTTGTAATTTTCAAAACCCAGGAATTTACCTGTGGTCGATATTTTAGCAATAATGGTATAAGTGCTGAATCTGTTAAGGGCTTTTTCCAGATACTCGTTTTTTTTAGCTGGTTTGGTTGAATTTGTCTCAAAATCTCTCATGGGCGAAGTTGTTTTCGACTGTATGGTGTCAAATTTAAACTCAACCCGCATAATATCATTTTCCTCCGACAAAAGAGTGAAACTGGTGGTAGCACCCGAGTTCACATCTGTTTTAAATGGCGTTCCGTTGTAATTACTCTGAATGTTCTGTTTACTTATACTTTTGATTTGATTCACTTTCCCTTTTCCAAGGTTAAACTTCAAATTGACAGGATCTTGCGCATAAGCTGCCACTCCTAAAAACAAAGCAAACGCGGTAGTTAATACATTTTTCATTTTTCTTCTTTATTTTTTACTGTTAGGGGAATAAGTATCTGAGTGAGTGATTACAATATGGAATCACGGTGCAAATATATATGGAAATACAGTACCTTGCAATACATAGTACTGTATTTTTTCGAATTATATTAAATGGTATATTTATAAAGTTTTTATTTATAGACGGTTATATCGCATCGCCCGGATTGAATATTAACGTTATTTAACTCAAATAACTTTTTTACGTATAAGTATAAAACAAACTGTAAAATTAGCTTTAATCTCTAATTTACATCGATTTACATGTATAAATAAGATTAAATACAGAGAAAAAACGAATGCTTTTGCTTACTTTTGTTCAACTAAAAAACTGCAATATTGAATTATTTAGCGCATATATTACTGTCGGGGAATGATTCCCAGCTACAGGTAGGAAACTTTATCGGCGATTTTGTAAAAGGGAATAAACTGAATGCATATCCGGATCGTATTCGCCAAGGAATTGTATTGCATCGGAAAATTGATTCATTTACAGATTCCCATCCGGTGGTGCGGGAAACCGTGGCCATACTTCGTCCGGCTTTTGGCCGGTATTCCGGTATAATTGCCGACATGTATTTCGATTATTTTCTGGCAGTCAATTTTTATAGTTACGCTTCCAATAAATCGCTAAAAATATTTGCTTTCCGCTTTTACGTCCATGCACTTATAAACTATAGACACTTGCCGGACAGAGTCAAGGGATTTATTTTCCATTTTATAACCACCAACCGACTCCATAGATATTCGACAGTGAATGGATTAAAAAACTCGCTAACAATCATGGCAAACTACAAGATTTCGGCCATTAAACCGCAAGAAACCATCGACTTCCTGGTTGACAATCATACAGAACTGGAAAAACTGTTTCATCAGTTTTTTCCGGACTTGATAGAGTACGTGAAAAAAGAAAGGGTATAACTAGTTTTTCCTGACTTTGCTATACCCTTTCCAATTCTGGCGAAGTAAATTAACAAGTGTCATTTAATTGAACTTCAGCCGGATATATTTATGTTACATCAAACTCACGTTATTCAGAACGCAACAGGTTCAACCACGTATCCTGCATTTTTCAGTTGCTGTATTAAACCGGCTTTGTCGGCCAAATGCATACAGCCCACTGCCACAAAACAAGATTGCTTCGGCATCAATGTTTTCAATTGTCCAATCCAGTTATTATTGCGATCGGTCAGCATCACTTTTTTATCCGCCTCACTCATGTGTTGTTCCTTATTTACAAGTTGACTCATAGCTTCTAAATCACCTGCAAGGTAAGCCTCATTCAGTTTTCCAATAATACTCAATGACTTTTCTTTATCTTTAACTGTTTCAACCAACCCTGCTGCCTGTTGCTTCAACGATGAGGAATTAAAAAGAATATTCACCTGTTCATCAATGGTTTCCAGTCCAATAATTTTCTTTCTGGCCTTTTTACCTTTTCTTTGCAGCACAACATCCACGGCTTCGGGTCCTTTTTTCAAATTATTCTGCTTCATATACAACGTCAATTCGTACATGGTGCTAAGCATGACAGGCTTCATAACCCCAAGCTTATCCAGGCCTTTCCCTATCACTTCTTTCATTCTGCTATCAACCAAGGCATATTCTTCAGCGTTCAGCAGATCATGCATAGTAGTGTCTTTCATCATACACGCTTTAATCATTTTTATCTGCATACCCAGCATATTGCTCATATCCATCTCTCCCACTACGACATCTGCCAGAGGTACAACTGCTGCTATTTTATCAAAATTGGGAATTTTCTCCTTTTCAATCAAATGGTGTGTTCCAAATAAATAACTCGGTTTAGCCAAACCATTACCACTTACTTTCCAAAACAATTGTGCATGGGCATTCAACGAAAAAATAACTGCCAATAAGGCAAAAAGAATCTTTTTTGTGTTCATATTTAATTAATTTAAAGTTGACATTTCCAAAGACATCGTTGGCAATTGCTTTTGCCACATATCGTAATATTTTGTTTGTGCTTTGTATAATGTATCGTGGTTCCCTTCTTCCAGAAGTTGACCATTTTCAAGAATAGCTATTTTATCAGCATCTATCACTGTACTTAATCGATGGGCAATAATTAAAATTGTTTTGCCTTGTTGCTTTAACTCCTGAATTACTGCTTTTACGTGTTGCTCTGATTCTGAGTCTAATGATGATGTTGCTTCATCGAAAATTAGTATTTCAGGATTTTTGTACAAGGCACGGGCTATGGCTAATCGTTGTTTTTCACCTCCCGAGAGTGAAGTGCCATTTTCGCCAATCTGTGTATTAAATCCATTTGGTAATTTTTCAATAAATTGAACTAAACCCAATTGTTGAACGATCGAAACAATACGCTCCATATCGGGTTGTAAGTCACCAACGGCAATATTATCAACAATATTCCCCGAAAACAAACTCAGTTGTTGCGGTACAGTGCTAACCATAGTCCTCAGACTTTCATAAGTGAAATGATTGATATCTAAATTATTTATGGTTATCTTGCCTGAATTTAGCGGATATAATTTCTGCAGTAACGAAGCCAAAGTAGTTTTACCCGAACCACTTTCGCCTATCACAGCCGTTAATTTGCCTTTTGGTATTGTGAATGAGAAATCGTTGAAAACTTCTTTGCGTGTACCGTAAGCAAACCGGATATTTTCAAACTTTATATCACCAACACTTTCACGTTTAAGTTCTACTTTATTTTCGGTCGATTCACGTTCCAGATCCATTATCTCAAACAAACGGTCAGCAGCAATCAATGCATTTTGAATGGACTTGTTAGCTCCTATTAAGTTGGAAATCGGTCCCATAAAATAACCGACTATGGCATAGAAGGACAATAATTCACCCGGAGTTATCTCATTACGAATGACGAAATATGAACCAACCCAAAGAAGAATGACAGTAAACACTTTGCTTATTGCTTCAGAAGAAAAAGTGGAAAACAGGGAGTTTTTACCCGATTTGAAAACCGTTTTCAATAAACCTATAAAACTGACTTCGGTTTTCATGTTGCTGAAATCCTCAATGCCAAACTGCTTGATTGTACGCACTGAGTTCAACGATTCTACCAACTGGCTTTCCAAATTGGCTGAATGCTCCATTAACTTGCGTTCCTGTTTTTTATTCAGCTTATTGGTTATTATGTAAACAACAGTATATAGTGAAATCACTATCAGCATAATCAGCGCCAGTTTCCAACTATAAATGAACATTAATGCAAAAGAGAACAGTACGATAAACACATTTACAGTGAGCGAAATAGAGACATCATTGATAAATGCACGGATTTTTACCGCATCGTTTATACGCGAAATTATCTCACCCACCCGCATGGTGTCGAAAAATCGTTGTGGCAGCTTTAGCAGATGTTTGTAATAACCTAAAATAAGGCGGGTATCAATTTTCTGCCCTGTTTTAAGCATAAACAAAGTTTGGTTTATACCTAACAGAATTTGAAATAGAATGATAATAAGCATGCCCACACTCAACAGATTCAGCAGATTTGTATTGCCTGTAGGCAGCACATTATCCGTAATTTTCTGTATATAAATGGAAGTGGATAAGCCTAATACCGTGTAGAGAATTGCTCCCGTTAAACTTTGGGCAAGAATACTTTTGTGCGGAGCCAGTAAAAACACAAAACGTTTAAAATTAGAAACTTTCTCGTTCTTCTCAACAAAATCATCGTTTGGAATAAGCAATATCAACACACCCGTCCACTGTTTCAAAAACTCCTCCATTGTAAAAGTGTGCATTGCTCCATCGCCCGGATCCATGTAAGTCAGTTGCTTATCATTCACCTTATAAATTACCACATAATGATGCAACTGCATTTTATCGCGTTCCACTATGATATGGGCAATAGTTGGCAACGGGATTTTCCCCAGAGAATCCTGATTCCCTTTTACGCCTTTAGCCGAGAAACCTAACTGCTCGGCAGCTTTTACCATTCCCAGTACATTCGTGCCTTTTGTATCAGTTCCGGCAATCTGACGAATGCGTGCAACCGGCATTTCCAACTTGTAATGCGAAGCCACCGAAGCCAGACAGGCTGCACCGCAATCGGTAATGTCTCTTTGTTTTACTTTTATATTCATTTAGATAATTTTAAACGCAAGTGTAAATTAGAACGCAAAACACGCAAGTACCGCAAATCACCACAAATAAGAATTTATATAACTTGGGCAATCAATACTTCTCGGTCTATTTACTTTTATAAAATATACTTTGACCGCTATATTTTATATTACACAATTGCGAAAATTTGCGGTATTTGCGTGCTATTATGAGTGTGCTATCATTTTGGGATTTAACCAATTGTCCACTTTATCGAAAAGCAATTGCCACAAACTGCGACGGTTCAATTGAAAACGAGCCGTAAAAGTCAATCCTTTTTGAATATTGCCCTGATAACCGTTTTTCAATTGCAGGGATTTTTTATCCAAAGTGCATCGAACCCTAAACATAGGTTTTTGGTCGATAAGCACTACATCATTTAGTACTTGCGACACTTTTCCGTGAACCATGCCCCAATCGTGATAATTAAACGCATCGAATTGGAAAGTTACGGGTTGATTTTGCTGGACGTAGCCAATGTCGGAAGGCGATATATAGCATTCGGCTAATAACACTTTGTTGGAAGAAATATAGGCCAGACTCTGGCTCGGAGAAATAAAATTTCCTTTCTGAAAACCTGCTACCTGAACCAATGTTCCTGACATGGGAGCAAGAATCACATATTGATCTTTTTCCTTTTCGAACTGCTTTATGCTCGATGCCAATTCAGTATTATGCTGGTTCAGTGTGGTTTGCTCTGTCACCCAGTTTGTTTGGTAATCCTGTTCCAATGCATTTAATTGTTCATTGGCTTTCTCGTAATTATTCTTGGATTGTAAATATTCAAAGTTGGAAATCACCCGCTGGTCAACTAGCGTCTTTTGCGTTGCCATTTCCTTCTTCAAGTAATTGACCGAAATCTGTTGTTCATTGAGTTTTGCCCGATACCGATGATATTCACCACGGTATTTGGGAGTTAATAGCTGGCTGTATTTAGCCGACAGCAAACAGGCAATGTCGGAGATAAACAGGTCATTCTCCAGTATCTTCTTGTTTGATAATGAGATTTGCTCATTCAGTTTATCGGAATTTAAAACAATAAGTGTATCACCTTTCTGTACCGCTTTATTCTCCATTAACCGATATGATACAACTTCGCCATACAAAGCCGACTGGATAGCAGTATTCTCGTAAGGCGAACGAATTACACCCCGGCTCTGCGAACTTATATCCACGTAAACCAACGGAAGCGATACAAAAACAATAAGAATCATTAAAAGGATTAAACCGTAAATGGCTTTACTGCGTGTACTTATACGTGCATGATAGCATTCTACGGTATTTTCTATTATTTCGGGATGGAATAGTAGGGACATTAGGTTTAAACAGATATATTTTTCAGAAACGGTTAAAAAAAATAAAAGTATCGTCTAAAAAAATATTATTCTTAATTAGCAGAAGTATTATTGTTTAAGACTAGACTTTTCTGTTTGTCAATTGAAAGCAAAAATTCCTTTAAAAAATTGTGATAAAGCACAAGATTATTGGGATCAACTACCTTGGGATTATCTCTAAAGCTATGCATTTCTCCAAATGAAACTGGTGAATACATGCTCAGAAATTCTGAAATTGTAATTTTTGCATCATCGGTAAAGTTTATAATAGGTATTGCTTTTTTCACGCCTGTTATATAGCTTCGTTGTGGAATAAATGCCCCAGTTACATTTACTAACAATGAGATTCCAAAATCTTTTCCGAAACTTTGACCCTGAAATGAGAGATAGTCACTTAAAGCCCCTACTGGTATTTTTGCCTTTGACAATTTATATTTTTTATTTTCACATAGCCTCTCAGATATTTTCACAAGATTGCTATCGCTGACATTCTGAGTAACAGTTATTCCCGTTACACCCTTTTTACCTACCATATCAATATTTACAGCATAAAAGCATTTGTTCCATTCAGTTTTTTTTAAGCCCGAAACATGCCTGCGAGAACCACGTAAACCATATTCTTCCATGCCAGCAAATAGAAAGCGATAGGTATAATGTGTACTTTGGCTGTTTATCCATGATAAAAGACCAAGTGACGTAATTACACCAGTTCCATTATCATAAGCCCCTTTTGATAGATATACATTTGACAACAGAAAATCAAGATTCCCATTGACAAGCGCATTGACCAATGAAAAAACATTTCCATCGATTTTATCATAGTGACAGACCACATAAACAATGGAGTCGGTTTCTCCTTTTTTCTCAACAATTACGTTCCTATAAATTCCAAGCCAGTCAATTGCTTCAGTTTTTACTTTTAGATTTTGAAGAGTTTCGCTTTCTGGATAATTTTTCACATGCTTATACCTGCGAATGTTATTTCCACTAGTAAATGATTTCAAGGTATTTACAAAATAAGTCGAATCTTTAATGTCATTTTGTTTTTCTTGTCCGTATAAAGGGTGTATAATTACAAAAAGAATCGATAGTTTAATGATTGTTTTAAAATTCATGTGAATGTATTTTTTATTTGGATTTCATAAAGTTAGCTCTAAATATACAGTTCGTACTAATATTCAATACAACTAAAAAAAAAGCAAATACTTATGTTGATAAATAAATTACAACATTGCGTTAAAAATTAAAACGCAATGTTGTAATAGTAATTTTGTTTAATAAAAAAGAACAATTGCTAGCATTTATTTATTAGCATCTGGATGCGCTTTCAGCCATATAGCGTAAGCCATTGCGCTGAGTGACGCCACAACTAGTATTGCAGTAATGATCCATCCTCCATTCTTTTCTCTCATTTCCTCAGCATTCATTTCCAGAACGCCATAATTGTTTAAATCCAAATTTTTCATTTTTTTCTGAATTAAATTTTAAATACTTTTTTTTGCCACATCTTATAAGTCTGTGAGCTGACTCTTTGTATTCGCGAAATACGAATGCAAAGGTATATTCCTTCCGTCTGAAAAATCAGACGGAAGCATAAAAGTGAAATTTCCTCCGTTAATTTTCATTAACTCGTTAGGATTATTGATAACTTCCACTTTAAATGAGAGCGTTAGCTTCACCTCTTGTTCGTAATAGAAAGTTTCATACTTGCGTGAGTAACTCACCGGCATATTGAGCGAGTTAAGTTCGTCAATAAGTACATACAAGGTAGCCCGGCTAATTCCCAAACTTTCGGCTAGTTCTTTTGGTGATCCGGTTTTCTCATTAAGAATAAGTGTGTGGAGCTTTTCCACACGATTGATTTTTTTAATAAAATTCATAAGTTATTAGGTGGATTTTATATCAGACAGCAGAGTAAATATAAAGTTGATGCAGTATTTTATTCTTAGGTAAAATTATTTATCAAATACTAATAAACGTCAATTAAATGCGATTCATTACTGAATCAGTCCGATTACTTGGAAACTGTAAGAATCGATTGGCTAAATTAACTCATTAAATAACACTATCCAAGTTTTAAGCTAAAATATTTTTGGACAAGCCATTTTTCAAACCCCTACATATCAGATAGTTAAAATTTATATTCAAAATATTTTTGGACATCAACAAATTTCCGGGCATAAAAAGGGCAAAAACGGGGGGATTTTAAGCAGTAGACATTGTATAAAAAATTCGGATTGAGTTGGGGGTATCCAATAATGTTGAAGAAAACCAAGCGAGGTCAGTTAACATTCTTTATAATAGAAATGAATATTATCCCATCTAAAAAAACCAGATGAAATAAATCTTAAACAGTTTTTAAACAGTTTAAGATGAAATGTGTATTCAAAATTGTAAACAATATATCCTTTTTCGTAAAATTATAGTAGTGCATACTAATTAAATTTGCACAAAAGAACAATCACACATTCAACTTCTATTTTAACTGTTTTATCGGTTAACCTAAACTAAATTTAAAATTACATGAAATCCAGAATTGTACTTTTAATACATATGCTTTTTATGTTTTTTAATTCTATGAATGGACAAGAATCCTTTTGTAGGTTTGAAAATACTGCCAATCATTTTGCATTGGTAACAAATGACGTTTCAGTTCCGATTTTAGTCGATAGCGCAGATTACTGGGGTGTTTTACGTACTGTGAACGATTTACAATCCGATATTAAAAAAGTTTCAGAAGTAACGCCTGTTATTTTAAAAAACTCTTCGCTGAATTCTAAAAAGGTAATTATTATTGGCACTGTTGGAAAAAGCTCCATCATTCAACAACTGCTTAAATCAAAAAAAATAAATACTTCCGATATTGCAGGAAAACATGAAATGTTTCTGATTCAGACAATATCAAATCCACTTCCGGGCATTGACGAAGCCCTTGTAATTACCGGTAGCGATATGCGGGGTAGTATTTATGGCATTTACGAACTGTCTGAACAAATTGGCGTTTCGCCATGGTATTACTGGGCCGATGTTCCGGTACAAAAACATCAAAACATTTACATTAAAAGAGGGATTTATACCGATGGCGAACCTGCTGTTCGCTTTAGGGGTATATTTCTGAATGACGAAGCTCCTGCCCTCTCCGGCTGGTCCAGAGCCACCTTTGGCGGCTTCAATCATCAGTTTTACGAAAAAGTGTTTGAGTTACTCCTTCGCCTGAAGGGTAATTTTATCTGGCCAGCCATGTGGGGAAGCGCATTTTACGACGATGACCCTAAGAATGGTGAATTGGCCAACAAAATGGGAATCGTGGTTAGTACATCCCATCACGAACCAATGGGGAAAGCGCATGCCGAATGGAAAAAGTACGGTTCGGGGAAATGGGATTACAGTAAAAATGAAACTGTATTAAAAGATTTCTGGCAAAAGGGTTTTGAACGTCAAAAGAATTTTGAAACTGTTGTTACGCTCGGAATGCGTGGCGATGGTGATGAACCTATGAGCGAAGACGCTAATATCGATTTGCTTGAAAAGATTGTAAAAGACCAGCGAAACATAATTAAAGAAGTTTCAGGCAAAAAAATAACTGAAACGCCCCAGGTTTGGGCTTTGTACAAAGAAGTTCAGGATTATTACGACAAAGGAATGCGTGTTCCGGACGATGTAACGTTGCTGCTTTGCGACGACAACTGGGGAAATGTGCGTAAACTTCCGGATGTAAATGCCAAACCACACAAAGGTGGCTACGGAATGTATTATCATTTCGATTATGTAGGTGGTCCGCGAAATTATAAATGGATCAATGTGAGCCAGATACAACGTATTTGGGAACAAATGAATCTGACATATAGTCATGGGGTTGACCGTATATGGATAGTGAATGTAGGTGATCTCAAGCCAATGGAATATCCAATCAGTTTCTTTCTGGATATGGCATGGAATCCCAATCAATTTAATTCGCAAAACTTATTAGAACATACCGAGAAATGGTGTGAAGCACAATTCGGACAAGAATTCGCCAAAGAATCGGCACGTATAATTAATCTTTATACCAAGTACAACAGGCGCATTACACCGGAATTGCTCAACGATACAATTTATAGTCTGAATAACTACAATGAATTCGAAACGGTTGTTAATGATTACCGGGCGTTAGCCTTGGATGCTCATCGCTTATATCTTCAATTGCCAGCTGAAATGAAAGATGCATTCGATCAGTTGGTACTTTTTCCTACCAATGCCTGTTCGAATCTTTATGAAATGTACTACGCTGTTGCAAAAAACAAACAACTTGCCGCACAGAATAATCAGGAAGCCAATTCTTGGGCAGATAAAGCAAAAGAATGCTACGACCGTGATTCTATGCTGACAGTGCATTACAACAATGAAATTTCTGGTGGAAAATGGGCACATATTATGGATCAAATACGCATTGGATACACTTATTGGCAACAACCAAACGAACGTGTAATGCCTAAAGTTACAAGGGTTGAGAGTAGTGCAACAGCTAAGTTGGTGGCAAAAAGCATATGTGATAATCGTTACATTTCAGTAGAAGCCGAACATTTTGCCCGTAAGAATGAAACCAGCGGCATTCGCTGGGAGACAATTCCACATTTGGGAAAAACACTATCAGGGGTTACTACTTTTCCGCAAAATGTCTATCCTAAAGAGTCTGATAAGATTTATCTGGAGTATGACCTGAATTTTGAAGAGACAGGTAAATTTCCGTTACACGTTTTGGTTTCACCTACGCTGAATTTCAATGGTAATAAGGGGTTGCGCTATGCAGTTTCGTTCGACGGCGGTGAGGAGCAAATAGTAAATATTAACAAGAAATATAACAATCGACTTATGGAAAAATGGCAGGCTAATAGTATTAACCAAACCATTACAACACATAAAATTGAAAAAAAAGGTAAACACACCTTGCGATTTAGGGTGCTGGAACCCGGTATCGTTTTGCAAAAAATAATGATTGACATGGGTGGCTTAAAGAACAGTTATTTAGGAGCTCCTGAAAGATATTAAGTAGTTACGAGTTAAAAGTCTGTTCCTTTAAATGTTTATCTCAAAAATAGATCAACAGATAATAATGAATACCCAAAATAGAATTTTACAAACATCAAACATATATTATCATGAAGTCAACTTCACAAAAAGTCTCATTTGTTGAAAAGGTAGGTTATAGTCTTGGAGACTTAGCAGCCAACCTTGTTTTCCAGACGCTGATTACGTATTTAGCCTATTTTTACACCGACATTTATGGATTGAAAACTACAGATGCTTCCATTGTAATGCTTAGTGTTGGCTTACTTGCTGCATTTATTTTTAATCCAATAATAGGAGTCTTGGCCGACAGGACAAATTCAAAATGGGGTAAATTCCGTCCATGGATTTTATATACAGCTGTTCCTTTAGGAGTAGTTGCTTTCCTTGCATTTTCTACACCCGATTTTACCTACAAAGGAAAATTAATTTATGCCGCAGTTACCTATACTTTTTTATTGTTGTTATATGCATCAAGCAATTTACCTTATTCGGCATTAAGTGGTGTAATTACCGGCGATATGAGCGACCGAAACAGTATATCATCGTACCGTTTTGTGGCTGTAATGTTCGCCCAGTTCTTTGTTCAGGTATTTATGTTGCCTATCATTGAATTTGCAGGTAAAGGAGATAAAGCAGTAGGCATTGAAGTTGTAATGTCGTGGTTGGCAATTGTTGGTTCTATTATGTTGTTGATTACCTTTTTCACCACCAAAGAACGAATTGTTCCTACCATTGAACAAAAGTCAACGTTAAAACAAGATTTATCCGATCTTTCGAAAAACAAACCATGGCTAATCATGCTTACCTTAACCATTTTGGTGTTTATTACGCTGGCGATGAAAGGTGGATCGTATGTTTATTATTTTAATAATTTTGTGGACAAAGAGGCGTTGAGTCAATTTATTAGTCCTGTATTAAATACCTGTACTCAAATTGGATTTAATTTCTTTGGTTCTGATCCTGTTTCTGCCGGGTTTGGTTTATTCAATGCCGGAGGAATTATATTTATGATCTGTGGAATTTCTTTATCAAAAAAACTGGCAGATAAATTTGGGAAACGGGATGTTTATAAATACGGTTTATTCGTTGCAACAATTTTTGTATTAGTTTTCTTCTTTTTTAAACCGGAGAATATCCTTTTAATGTTTATATCGCAAATTCTGCATGGTTTTACCTATGGCATTACTATTCCAATACTTTGGGCAATGATAGCCGATGTGGCCGACTATTCGGAATGGAAAACAAATCGCAGGGCTACTGCAATCATATTCTCGGCTATGATGGTAGGACTTAAAGCCGGACTTTCAATCGGTGGTTCATTAGTTGCCTGGATTTTAAGCTTATACGGTTACATTCCTAAAGACAGTGCAATTGGCGGACACGACATTGTACAACCGGATTCTGTGGCAGAAGGAGCAAGAATGCTTGTTAGCGTATTTCCATCCATTACATTCCTGCTGGGTGTTGGTTTACTTTTCCTCTACGCCATTGATAAAAAAATGGAAGTGCAAATTGAAAAAGATTTGAAAGCACGTAGAGTCAACGACCAGGTAAAAGCTTAAATTTCAATACTCTATTATTTAATAAGTGAAGTGGCGAATGATTAATTTTCTAATTTATGAAATAGTAAATTGTAAATGAATAAATAGTAAATGATTTTATGAAAACACCAAAATACTTAGTACCAAATCTTTATACAGCCGATCCGGCCGTACATGTTTTTAACGGTATATTATTTATCTATCCATCACACGATGTGGAATCCGGCATTCCCGAAAACGATAATGGAGACCATTTCGATATGCATGATTACCATGTTTTTTCAACCGATGATATTGAAAATGGAACTTTGACCGATCATGGCGTTGTGTTGGATGTAAAAAGCATTCCATGGGCTGGTCGTCAGCTTTGGGATTCAGATGCAGCTCACAAAAATGGTAAATACTATATTTATTTTTCGCTCAAAGATAAAAATGATATTTTTCACATTGGAGTGGCGGTAAGCGATAAGCCAGAGGGGCCTTTTGTTGCTCAGGATGCACCGATCAAGGGCAGTTATTCCATCGACCCGTGCGTTTTTGAAGAAGAAGATGGAAGTCATTATATGTTCTTTGGCGGTTTGTGGGGAGGTCAGTTACAACGTTATCGCAATAACAAAGCCATTGAATGCGGCCATGAACCAGCTGATAATGAGCCGGCATTATGCTCAAAAGTGGTAAAATTAAGCGAAAACATGTTGGAATTTGCCGAAGAACCATGTGATTTGCTGATTCTCGACGAAAACGGCCAACCACTAAAAGCCGGGGACCACGACCGTCGTTTTTTTGAAGCTTCGTGGCTGCACAAATACAACGGAAAGTATTATTTTTCGTATTCTACCGGCGATACGCATTTGTTGTGCTATGCCATTGGCGATAATCCTTACGGACCATTCACCTATCAGGGAGTTATTCTTACTCCTGTTGTCGGGTGGACAACCCATCACTGTATTGCTGAGTTTTGCGGAAAGTGGTACTTGTTCCATCACGACAGCCGGCCTTCGGGAGGTAAAACATGGCTTCGCAGCCTGAAAGTGGTGGAGTTGGAATATAATCCCGATGGAACTATTAAAACGATTGATGGATTAGCCGAGTGAATTCCTGAGTGAGAGGGTGACTTAAAGTCACCCTCTCACTATTAAAATAAAATGATCATCCGTATAATATACAACGTGAGTTGAACAGGGGCTTTGCACCTATAGCCCCACTTACTCTTTTGCCTGATGCAAAAAAGTAAGCAGAAAAAATCAAGACTGCTCCCGCTTCACTCGAAAAACTTGCTATCATTGGCTGAAATCATCCAATCTCGCCTCACCGGAATACGGCGAGGCTCAAACAGGACGATTTTTAACCGCCAACTTCACTTGTTTTTCGGCTCACCGAACGAGGTCAATCCCCGCAGTTGATAGACTCCTTGCAACTCTACTCTTTGCGGATAATCATTAAAAAACATCTTGTTTTTTTTAAAATCTGACACTCAATGAAATCAACACGACAATATTTGTTCATTTTCACAGCATTTATTTTTACATTCCCACTACAGGGTGCAATCCGACTTCCAAAACTAATTTCAGTTGGGATGGTGTTACAGCGCGATGCTAAAGTCACTGGTTGGGGCTGGGCTGATTCTTCTGAAAATATAAGTACTTCTATCGATGGGAAAACATATAATACAACGGTTATTAACAACTTATGATACATCATCGAGGTTACATAAATTATTTATTATGGCATAAGAAGATTCATAATTAATTTGTTTTAGCTAATTTCATATTTTTTTTTATATTTGTATCAAAATAAGTCAAAAAAGAATGTTAACCGACTTATATTATGCCTGAGAATGCCATGAGAAAAAGACTATTATACATTACCTTTTGTTTGTCTATACTTAGAGTTTACTCAATAGATGTGAAATTTCACAGCATAAACTCAATTTTTGGAATATCGATGCGCGAAACAAGTTCTATTTGCAAAGATAAAAATGGATTTATTTGGACTTCATCAAAGACCGGTATTTTAAGAATAACTGATAGTGACTACCGAATCTATCAACTACCCTACAAAACAGCCAATATCGTAACAGTTAAGTTACTATATGCAAATTCAGAAATATACGCATATTCAAACAATGGTCAGTTATTTGTTTATAATTCAGTATTCGACAGGTTCGACTTCCTCTCAGATTTTAAGATTGTATTTAGGAACAATTACTTATTGGTTCATAAATTCATAGTTCATAAAGATGGTTCATTTTGGGTGGCAACTTCATCTGGCTTATTCCGTATTAAAAATAGTAAAGTTTCAAAAATAGGACGAAAACTGGATGGGGTTCGAAATATTGAAGTCATAGATGCCAATCAGTTGATTTGCGAATCAGATATTAGAATAAGTATTTTAAATACTTCAACTTTAAGTACAAAAGTTATTTACAAAATATCAAATGGCAATCCTCTCAATACATCTGTTTTTTTCCATGATAAGAAAAAAAACAGAGTGTGGATTGGAACTCAAGCAGATGGGCTTTATTTCTTTGATATAAAAAGTAATATATTAAAGAAGAATACTGTCAATTATTTCCCGAAACAACCAATACTTGCAATAGAAGTAAATAGTGACTCTACACTATTAGTTGGGGTTGACGGACAAGGAATTTGGGAATTGACCCGAAATGGTGATAAGGTGTTGAATGTATTTAAAGAGAATGTAGATGACCCAACTTCACTTCATGGAGATGGAGTGTATGATATTTTATGTGACGAAAATAAGCGTATTTGGGTGGCTACTTATAGCGGTGGATTGTCGTTTTACGATCAAATAACTCCTTTGGTAAACCAACTAAAACATAAAATAAATTCACAGAACTCTCTTTCGAATAATAGTATAAATAAAATACTAGAAGACAAAAGGGGTAATTTATGGTTTGCTACTGATAATGGTATAAGTCATTGGAATTTAGCATCGAACAAATGGAGTACTTTTTATCAAAGTACTTATGAGCAATCGCAGGTGTTTCTAGCATTTGGTGAGGATATTGAAGGAAATATCTGGGCTGGGACATATTCCTCCGGAGTATACGTTTTGGATGGGGTATCGGGAAGAGAATTAATGCATTTTTCAAGTAAAAATCAACACTCACAATTTTCCGGTAAATTCATTTTTGATATTTTCAGGGATTCACAGGGAGATATGTGGTTAGGTGGTATGCAAAGTGATGTTATTTGTTATAATTCTAAAACAAAGAAATTTCGTAATTATACTGAACAACCGGTGAAATCAATTGCTGAATTTTCACCCGGCAAAATACTCCTTGCATGCACCTATGGATTGATATTATTGGATAAAGAAAAAGGGGATGTAGAATACCTGAGTCAGAATTACATTGTTCAAGATATATTGGTACTGGGAAACGACATTTGGTTTGCAACTTGTGGAGATGGATTAATTCAATACAACTACAAGGATAGAACAAAAAAACAATACACAACCGAAACCGGTTTGTTATCAAATTTTGTAAATAGTATAATTTTGTCGAATGGATTTTTATGGCTCGGAACCGAAAATGGACTGTGTCGTATCCATCTAAAGAACAAAATAGTAGATACTTATCCTTCAATTTCCCAACTATCAAATCTATCATTTAATGTAGGAGCCAATTACCTCAGAAGAAACGGAGAATTGATCTTTGGCACAAATAGCGGAGCTGTGAATTTTAGCCCTAATGCATTGTATCAAAACAAATTAAAGGGCCATATTTACATACAGGACATAAAGCTTTCAGGCCGGTCGATACGTGAGAATGCAAAGTTGATGAATGGCACATCTGTTAACAATAAGTCAAAAATAAAATTACAACATAATCAAAATACAGTTGAAGTAGAATTATTACCGATTGGAGTAACTTCTGCCGGGTATAAATTTTCATGGAAAATGGAAGGGCTTGACAGAGAATGGAGCTCATTATCTAAACGTAAAATTATCACCTATACCAATTTGCCAAGTGGCAGTTACGATCTGAAAATAAAAATGTATGATAGTTCTCTAACACAAGTTGTAGATGAACGAACAATTCATATTCATATCGTTCCACCATTTTGGAAAGCATGGTGGTTTAGGTTATTTTTGTTTGTCAGCCTGTTATATATAGCGTACTTCTCATTAAAGTATTACACCAATAAATTAAAGCAGCGGCATACTGAAGATAAAATCCGGTTTTTCACAACCACAGCACACGAAATTCGAACTTCCCTTACGTTAATAAGTGCACCTATTGAAGAATTAAACAATGAAAAAAGCCTTACAGAGAAGGGTAACTATTATCTGAACCTTGCCAGAGAGCAAACAGCCCGCCTTTTGTTTGTAGCTACACAGCTGCTCGATTTTCAGAAAGTTGATATTGGCAAAGGGCAGATTTTCTGGGTAATGGTTGACATAGTTAAGCTTGCACAACGCAGAATTTCCATGTTCGAAACATCTGCGAAAAAAACAGGTTTACAGCTTGAATTCAAAACGAATCAAGAGTCATATTTTTCAGCTATCGACGAATTAAAAATTGAAAAGGTGGTTGATAATTTAATATCGAATGCCATAAAATACTCGCGTCCAAATGGAAAAATTGAAATTATTTTGCACACGGACAATGAGGAATGGACAATTGAAGTAAAGGATTTTGGACTTGGAATATCAGAAAATGCACAAAAAAAACTATTCAGAGAGTTCTACCGCGGAGATAATGTAATAAATTCCAAAATTGTTGGTTCAGGAATCGGATTGTTATTGGTGAAAAATTATGTTTCGATGCATAATGGAGTTGTTACGCTAAAAAGTAAAGAAAATGAGGGTACTGTCTTTAAAATCACAATTCCTTATAAAGAAGTGAATGAAATATCAATGGCTGAGCCTGAAGAAACAACTCAACAAGTGATAAAAACATCATCTGATATAGACCTTAGCGGAACGACTAAAAGTGATTCTTCAACCGAAAAAAAATTACAATTACTTATTGTAGAAGACAATAATGATTTGCAGGAATTTTTAAAAAAGACCTTTGAACAGCAGTACAAAATTTCGACTGCAAATGATGGGCAACAAGCTTGGGAGATAATTCAGAAAAAAATACCTGATTTAGTTATATCCGACGTTATGATGCCCAAAATGGATGGTTTTGAATTGTGCAAATTAATAAAATCTTCTTTTGATACTTCGCACATTCCTGTTGTGTTGCTTACGGCACTTGGCGAAAAAGGCAAACAGCTAGAAGGCTTAGGATTGGGCGCAAATGACTATATTACTAAACCATTTGATGTCTCGTTACTGAAGCAGAGAATAATGACAATTATCAAAAACAGAGACATTGTTCGAGACAAAGCATTAAAATTAATTAAGCAAACCGATATTGAACAACCTATTTTATCGAATGAACACAATGACCAGTTTGTAAAAAAAGCATTGAAAGTTGTTCGGGAAAATATGGCAAACTGTGAATTCGACAAAGATGAATTTGCCTCTACAATGAATGCAAGCCCTTCATTATTGTATAAAAAAATCAAATCTCTTACTGGTCAATCGCCTGTCGATTTTATCAAATTTATTCGTCTGGACTATTCACTTGAACTGCTACAGTCGCACAAATATAGTGTAACCGAAATAAGTGAACTTTGTGGATTTTCAAGTGTCGGATATTTCAGTACGGTATTTAAAAAGCATTTTGGCAAATCGCCGACTGAAATTTAGACTTCTACTGATCTCCCCCATAGATTTTTTACGTAAACAATTGTAGAAATAAAACAGTCAAAAAAAGTTTTATTTCTACAATTTCTTTTTATGGCTAGTAACAAGATTGCATATATCTAAAATCAAACATGAAATGTCTGATTTTAAAATACGTATTTTTAGCAAGATGCTATTTTTGTACTGTTGATAATTTAGAAAAACGGAACTTTTACCGACAATAGAAATACAGTAATCAGCTAAATTTGTTGTAATAAATTTAGCTTTACAAATTAAATTCGCAGTTATTTTTTAGTGCATATTGAAGATTACATTTTATTCAGCACAATAAAACATTAAAGCAATTGGCAACCTTACGATTAACAGTCCCCTCATTAAATTTGTAAAAAAACGACCTATAATGGTTGGTCATTTAAACAAAACAAAATCAGTATAAAATCATGAAAAGAGCATTATCAATATTATTTACACTATTGACATTTACAGTTGTTGTTTATGCACAAGGTGAAACATCTAACTTTCTATTTGAAAGCTATAAAGACGCTATATTATTTTACAAAAATGGTCTTCAATCGAATGAAAAAGTAAACTTCAATATGATAGATGAAAAACTCTATTTTATTGATCGGTCTGATAAGCAAATAAAAATTGCATCAGGGACTGATAACATAACTTCAATTCTTATCGACGATAAATCTTATGTTATTGATGAAAATGGTTTGAAAGAAATTCTTGCAACTAACCCGGTGTTGCTCTATGTCCGGTACAAAGTCCAGAGCAGATCTAAACCAACGCAAGTTGCATATGGAGGGACCAGTAATATTTCTTCAGTGTCAACATATTCCGATTACCGGTCGGGTGGTCAGCAAACGATATTGAAGAGTCAGGACATGGAAGTGTCTAATATTTACAATTGTTATTGGATAGAAAAAAACAATAAGAAATATAAGTTTGAAAATAAAGATCATTTTTTTAGAATATATGCAAAGAAAAAGGATTTGATCGGGCAATATCTACAAGATAACAAAGTGAATTTTACAAACAAAAACGACATTATCAAATTGGTTCTATTTGCAGAAGGGTTGAATTAATAATCAAAAGAAATAGTACATAGATAAAGAGAGCAAACTACCGGCCTATGTTTTCTGATTACCGGAACTATCGTTTATTTTGATTCGGATTTTGAATGAAGAAGACAACGGAAATTCTAAAACAACTGCAAACAGACCATACTTAGTATTTTATGAAAAACACAACTTATTTAATCACAATGCTTTTTATTTCTTTAACGGGACTAGCATTTGCTCAACAACCTGCTCCGGTTAAAGTGGAGCAAGGGTTGGTACAGGGAACATTTGATAACGGACTCTCAGTTTATAAAGGTATTCCGTTTGCCGCACCTCCCGTTGGTAATCTTCGTTGGCATGCACCTCAACCTGCTGCAAAATGGGAAGGGATAAAACAAACAGTAAAATTTGCTCCCGGCCCTATACAGGGTGGCAATCCGCCCTCGGGGAAGAGTGAAGATTGCTTGTATCTGAATGTTTGGAGTCCAGCAAAATCGACAAAAGAAAAAATTCCCGTACTTGTTTGGATTTATGGTGGCGGATTTGGTGCCGGCGCTACTTCCGAATGGCCGTATAGTGGCGAAATGCTGGCAAAGAAAGGCGTTGTGATGGTAAGTATTGCTTATCGGGTTGGTCAGCTCGGATTTTTCTCGCATCCTGAGCTAAGTGCCGAAAATCCGAATCATGTTTCGGGAAATTACGGACTGCTAGATATGATTGCCGGTCTGAAATGGATAAAGAAAAATATTGCTACTTTTGGGGGCGATCCTAACAAGGTGACTATTTTTGGAGAATCGGCCGGGGGCATTGCTGTAAGTATGTTGTGTGCATCACCTTTGGCTAAAGGATTGTTTCATGGTGCAATTTCGCAAAGTGGTGGTTCGTTTGGACCTTCGCGGAAAACACAAACTTTTCCGGGCGAAAATATGAAACGTCTGAAATATGCCGAAAAGGATGGGGAGATTTACCTGAAAAATACCGGTGCTTCATCAGTAGCAGAACTGAGAAAAATGGATGCCGACAAACTTCCTTCGCGTGGTTTTGGCGGGTCGTGGCCCATTGTTGACGGCTATGTCATTACCGACGATCAACACAAACTTTATGAAGCCGGGAAATACAATGATGTTCCAATTCTGGTAGGATACAACTCCGACGAAGGTGCCAGCTTTTCGCCCGGGCGTACACCGGAAGAGTACATCAATGGCGTTAAAGCACGCTATGGTAAATTTGCCGACGATCTGATAAAAGCCTATCCGGTGGGTTCTAATGCTGTTCCTAAAACAGCGCGTGACCTGGCGCGTGATGCTGCATTTGGGTGGCAAACATGGAGTTGGGCCAGACTTCAGGCAAAAACATGCAAGTCGAAAGTGTTCTATTATTATTTTGATCAACACCCCGAAAATCCAGAAGGCTCACCATACGCGGGTTATGGATCGCCACACGGACAAGAAGTGGCATACGTATTTCAACATCTCAACCCAACGAACCCTCAAACCACTAAAAGCGACATTGAAATTTCTAACACTATGAGTACTTATTGGACAAACTTTGCCAAATATGGCAATCCGAATGGTGCTGGAGTTCCACAGTGGCCTGCTTTCAGCGTTACCAATCCGGTGTTGATGTATTTCAAACAAACGGCGCATACAGGACCGGTTCCAAGTGCCGAATCGCTCAAAGTACTGGATGCTTACTTCGAATGGCGACGAACCCCCGAAGGTGAAGCTTGGGCAAAATAATGATTCCAATTCGGCAAATCATCAATAAAATTAGAGAACAAACTTGAAATGTCAGTTTTCTTATTTATCCAATGCAGATACCCCAATTATATAGTCATTAGCTTTAGGCTACCAGAGATATTAACACAAATATAAAAATGATTTCAAATAGAGATTTGAAAGATGTAAATTATTGTAACTAGAAATATATTAATGTATTACTCCGTGAAAACAACATGTAACATTAGATTAGCTATTATTGCTGGTCTTATTATCACTTCCAGCCTGATAGGAACTGGTCAATTATTAGCTCAAACAGTATGGCTCGACCAGTTAGACCTTAGTACTGCAACCCAAGGTTATGGAGTACCTATGAAAAATAAATCCATTGATGGTAAAACTCTCACTATTGCTGGTAAGACTTTCGAACGTGGTTTTGGAAGTCATTCCGAAAGTCGTTTAACAATCCTGCTTAATGGAAAGGCTACTGAGTTCTCGGCTCTGGTTGGTATTGATGACGAGGTAGCAGGCCATGAGCCGGCTGCTGAATTTATTGTATATGGCGATAACAGAAAATTATGGTCAAGCGGGGTAATGCATCTGGGTGATGCAGCCAGCCCCTGCTCTGTAAAGCTTACTGACGTACAAAAACTGGAATTGGTAGTGACGGATGGAGGTAATGGGGATTATTATGACCACGTTGACTGGGTAGATGCAAAATTTGAAACCACCGGAGTAAATACTTTTAAGACTTACAGCCCGGTGGCAAACGAACCTTATATCCTCACTCCTAAACCAAAGGCAGATCCAAAAATTACCGGAGCCAGGGTTTTTGGTGTGCGCCCGGGCTCACCTTTTCAATATTTTGTTACAGCGACAGGTGATCGGCCAATGACTTTTTCGGCTTCCGGACTACCAAAAGGATTAAAGATCAACGCGAAAACAGGTGTTATCACAGGTAAACTTTCAAAGGCTGGAACGTATGTTGTTACATTGGGAGCTAAAAATGCAAAAGGCAAAACTCAAAGAAAACTACGCGTTGAATGTGGTGACAGGATTGCCCTTACCCCGCCAATGGGTTGGAATAGCTGGAACTGTTTTGCCCATGAGGTCTCGGCAGATAAAGTAAAACGCGCTGCCGATGCAATGGTAAAAAGCGGGCTTATCAATCATGGCTGGACGTATATCAATATTGACGATTTCTGGGAAAACAACCGCGACTCCAAAGACGAGTCGTTGCGTGGAAAGCTACGCGATGAGGCTGGTAATATTGTACCAAACTCCCGGTTTGGCGATATGAAAGGGCTTGCCGATTATGTACATGGCCTTGGATTGAAAATCGGGCTCTATTCAAGCCCCGGTCCATGGACATGTGGTGGTTGTGCCGGAAGCTATGGTTACGAGAAGCAAGACGCTGAAAGCTATGCCCAATGGGGTTTCGACTACCTGAAATACGATTGGTGCAGTTATGGCAATGTTATCAATGGTTTGCCTGATAACGACCCAAATAATGTATCGTCTTTGTCGTATCAGGGTGGTAGCGAACTGAATACTGCTATAAAACCATATAAAGTCATGGGGGAATATCTTCGCCAACAGCCCCGGGATATTGTATTTAGCGTATGTCAGTACGGTATGTCGGATGTATGGAAATGGGGCGATTCTGTTAATGGCAATTGCTGGCGTACGACCAATGATATTACCGATACCTGGACAAGCGTGAAGAATATTGCGCTTGACCAAGATAAATCAGCCCCTTATGCCAAGCCCGGCAACTGGAACGACCCCGATATGCTCGTGGTTGGTCATGTAGGCTGGGGGAATCCTCATCCAAGCAAGCTTAAACCAGATGAGCAATATCTCCACATCAGCCTTTGGAGCCTCTTCTCGGCACCTCTTCTTATTGGCTGTGATATGGAAAAACTCGATGACTTCACCTTAAATTTACTAACAAATGACGAAGTAATTGATATTAATCAAGATCCATTGGGCAAGCAGGCTATTTGCGTTCATACGATTGGCGATTTGCGTATTTACGTGAAAGAACTTGAAGATAATAGTAGAGCTGTGGGATTCTGCAACTTTGGCCTCGACGCAATTGACCTTTCATACAGCGACTTCGACAAACTTGGACTGAAGGGACAATTCGTAGTGCGCGACCTTTGGAGGCAAAAAGACATCAGCCATATAAATACGCAAACAGGGCAGTTAGCTCTCAAAGTTCCCGTTCACGGTGTGCTACTGTATAAATTTTATTCTGAAAAATAAATTCAATATTGATTTATAAAAACAAATGAAACATGGAGTTTAGAACATTAACCAAAGTATCTGCAATTGCACTTCTCTTGATGGGGGGCTCGCCATTTGGTATAAAAGCCCAAAACCCCATTGTGCAAACCAATTACACAGCCGATCCGGCTCCAATGGTGCACAACGGCACAGTTTACCTGTATACCACACACGATGAGGATAAAACTGTCAGAAACTTTTTCACAATGAACGACTGGCGATGCTATTCGTCAACCGATATGGTGAATTGGACCGATCATGGGGCAGTATTGTCTTATACTGACTTTACTTGGTCAAGGGGGGATGCCTGGGCCGGACAATGTATTTACAGAAATGGCAAATTCTATTTTTATGTCCCTGTCAATCAAAAAGATGGAGGAAACGCCATCGGGGTGGCGGTATCCGACAGTCCGACAGGTCCTTTTAAAGATGCTATTGGTACTCCTTTAGTTGTTGGATATGGATATATTGACCCGACGGTTTATATAGATGATGATGGACAGGCTTACCTATACTGGGGGAATCCAAACCTTTGGCATGTAAAGTTAAACGACGATATGGTTTCGTACGATAAAGAACTTGGTATTATAAAGGAAGATTTGAAAGATGATAATTTTGGATACCGTTCCAAGAAAATAGATAATCGTACGGCATCTTACGAAGAAGGCCCCTGGTTTTTTAAACGGAATGGTAAATATTACATGCTTTACCCGGCAGGTGGAGTTCCGGAACATTTTGCTTATTCCACCAGTACAGGCCCTACAGGCCCATGGATTTATGGCGATACCATTATGCATGTTATTGGGGAGGGTGGAGCATTTACCAACCATCCGGGGTACATTGAATTTAAAGGAAGATCTTATTTGTTTTACCATAACGGCGCATTACCTGGTGGCGGTGGCTTTAAACGTTCTGTTTGCATTGAACCATTTCAATTTAATACAGATGGCACTATTCCTTTAATCACTCCTACAAAAGAAGGTGTGACCCAAAGTGCAGCCAATTTAAACCCTTTTAAAAGAGTGGAAGCTGAAACCATTGCTTGGGAAGAAGGCATTGAAACTGCTAAAGATGAAAAAGCAGGCGTGTACGTTACCAATATCAGCAATGGCGACTACATCAAAGTACGCAGCGTTGATTTCGGCAAAGGTGCCAAAGCTTTCGAAGCAAGCGTAGCATCGGCTACCGTTGGCGGAAGTCTTGAGATACGCATTGATACTCCTACCGGAGTTTTGCTTGGAACTTGCATAGTAAAATCTACAGGTGGTGCTACTAATTGGGCAGTTCAATCATGTAAAGTAAATAAGCTAAAAGGTGTTCACGACATTTACTTTGTGTTCAAAGGCAAAGAGGGCGATATTTTCAATTTTGATTGGTGGAAGTTCACACCTAAGAAATAAGTAATATTTAATGATATATTTTTACCACAATAGCCCATGAAGAGGCTGCTTAAAGCCCCAATAAAAATAACTGATTTTAGAACCCTGCCAGCGGTCGAATACCCTGTCAGCGGTTAATGAATAAATCTAGTTACATGAGAAAAAATGAAAAAAAAAGACTTAGTTCACATAGCAAAAGTATCTGACGATACTTTTGCTATGTCTTAAATTATCCTGAATATCGGGATAATGCTATGTGCCTGCCTGCGGTAGGCAGGTTCTTGGGATTATCTATTCTCCTCAAAACTACTGTGGACTCCTATATAACTCTTTTTAATCTACTAATAATCAGATTTGATAATAAGGGAAGGGCTTTGGTGCAATCAATTTTCTACTAAGGGTGACGTTTAAAAATAAGGGAATATAATGTTTCTAATAAAAAACCTTATTTCTTTTTTTGTTCCCTTAGTAGCAAAAAATCAGGAGATGTCTTAACCCTTATTCCCTTGTTAAAATCAACTCCAACTATGCAATATTTAAGTTATCTGTTTTTTTGTTGGAGTGTTCAAACCACTACCGTGAACTATGTGGTGAAAAACATATCAATAATAATTATCTGGAACCTAAATGAAATAGAAATACAAAAGCTTTACCGTTGTGGCTTTTGTTATAATATGCTAAAAAGAACAAGGCCAGGTTTAATGCATGATTCAACTGATTACATCATATCAAACACTAGCCACTGAGAATCGAATTGAATTCATACACATACATATCAACACTTTATACATACTGTCCGATTTGTGCTTTATTTATGTTGTAACCATTTTTATCTCATTTTATAAATGAATTATCTATAAATGAAAATAGATAGAAGTAAATGAATCTAAATTTGCAACAGTTTAATTCTAATAAAACCGAATCCAATAAAATGATAAAGCACTACCCATTCCCCACCCGAAGTCCCATCCGTTTATATTGCAAATTAAAATATTCATCATGAGTAATTGCCACTAGCTAATTATTCATAAGTTTTTTTTGTGCAATCCGTTGTGCTATTATTTAAAGATTATTCAAAAAATAGTGATTTATAATATAATGTTAACTCTTAAATTTAATAATAATGATACTTGAAAATGATACTTAAACACACGTTCAAATTTCTTTTGGGGATTTCCCATACTAGAGCGGTAGTAAAATACTGATTTTATTCACAATAAATGTCAAAGTAAAAGCTAAATGAAATAATGGAAAAGAATATCAGAAAAAATCTCTCTGATTATTTGCTTCTTTTTCTTACGAGAAAGAAGTTAATGGTAGCATGTTTAATCCTTTTGATTGCATCTTGTTTTACCAGTGTATCAGCTCAGACTAAAACATACGTCAGAGGTACTGTTATGAATGACAAGCATGAACCAATTATTGGTGCTACAATCAAATTGAAAAATGATAAATCTGTAGGTACGGTTACAGATTTGGATGGAAAATTCTCAATAGCTGTTTCTAATGCAAATCAGGTATTAGTGATTTCATATATAGGAATGAAAGCAGAAGAGATAGTGGTTCGTGAAAAAACGATTATTGATGTAATTCTTCAGGATGATAATAAACAATTGAATGAAGTTGTAGTTGTTGGGTACGGACAGCAAAAAAAAGAAAGTGTAGTAGGTGCTATTACTCAAGTATCAGGAAAAGTTCTGGAACGTACCGGAGGAGTTTCCAGTGTTGGTGCAGCGCTTACCGGGAATCTCCCGGGTGTAATAACAACAGCTAGTACTGGTATGCCCGGAGAAGAAGACCCCCAGATTTATATACGTGGTTTGAGTACCTGGAATAATAGTGCTCCACTAATTTTAGTTGATGGTATAGAACGTCCGATAGCCGGTCTTGACATCAGCTCAATTGAGTCGGTTTCAGTATTAAAAGATGCATCGGCAACAGCAGTGTTTGGGGTAAAAGGAGCTAATGGTGTTGTACTTGTCACCACAAAACGTGGTAGTGAAGGTAAGGCCAAAATTCAAGTCGGATTTAACAGTGTACTCAAATCGCCATCTCAACTACCAAATAAGTATGACTCATATGATGCTTTAATGATTAGAAATAGAGTTGTTGAATATGAATTGGCCAGAAATTCAGGAGCATGGAATTACATTACTCCACAATCGACAATTGATAAATATCGATATCCTGCTAATCAGGAAGAAAGAGAACGATACCCAAATGTAGATTGGGAAGATGCGCTTTTCAAAGACAATACAATGTCATACAATTCAAACATCAATATCTCAGGTGGGACAAAATCTGTAAAATATTTCACATCGTTTGATTATTTGCATGAAGGCGATTTATTCAAAAAATGGAACAATAGTCGTGGGTACAATGCCGGGTATGGTTATGACCGTATGAATGTTCGTAGCAACCTTGATTTTAAACTAACCAAAACAACTACACTTAAAACGAATTTGTATGGTTCGTACGGAATTAGAAAAAGTCCGTGGGGTGCAACAGGTAATGAATATACCATGTGGCAGGGTGCTTATAATGTAGCACCGGATGTGTTTTACCCTCAATACTCAGATGGTACATGGGGTTATTATCCGGCAGATGAAGTAGCTGCAGCCAACTCTGCAATGAATCTGGCACTGAGTGGAGTGGAACAAAACACTACAACTCGTATTAACACGGATTTCATTTTGAGTCAAGATCTGAGTATGATAACCCAGGGACTTAGCATGCAGGGAAATATTTCATTAGACAATACTTTTCTTGAAGGTGACAGGGGGATTAATGATTTGTATCATAATGCGCAGGTTAAATGGATTAATCCTGCTACAGGGGCAGTAACCTATAAATATGCCTATGACACCAGCAGTAATTTCGATTTCCAGGAAGGCGTTTTGTGGTCAACTTCGGCAGGTTCGATGATGAACCATTTAACATATCGTAATCTGGTTTATCAACTACAGCTTAATTACGACAGGACGTTTGGAAATCACAATATTACTGCCATGGGAGTATTCAACCGCAGACAATACGTAACAGGGAGCGAAATTCCTCATCACCGCGAAGACTGGGTGCTCCGCGCAACTTACAATTACAATAGAAAATACTTTGCTGAGTTTAACGGTTGTTACAACGGATCGGATTTGTTTGGCTCCGAAAATCGATTTGCGTTCTTTCCTTCCGGAGCTATCGGTTGGTTAGTAACAGAAGAAGGGTTTATGAAAGACTTGGATTTTATCGATATGTTCAAAATCAGAGGATCATATGGCCAGATAGGTAATGATAATATTTCCAGTTCATTCGCCTATTTGACACAATGGTCTTATGGAGGTCGTACCAATATGAGCTTGAATAACGAGGCTAGTCCATATGTTTGGTACCGGGAGAGTTCGGTTGGAAATCCAGGCATACATTGGGAATTAGTAGAGAAAACCAATATTGGTGTTGATTACTCTTTCTTTAAAGGATTAATAGCTGGTAGCTTTGATTTTTTCAAAGATTATAGAACCGATATCCTTATAAACGGAGGAAGCCGTGCTATTCCAGCTTATTACGGAACTGTTGCCCCTGCAGCAAACTTAGGTGAAGTTGAAGCAACGGGTTACGAATTAGAGATGCGCTTTAATAAAGTGCTGCCAAACAAAATGCGTTTATGGGCAAACACAAGCATTACCCATACTGTAAATAAGATTATTGATGCCGATGACCCCTCTTTATTGCCTGATTATCAGAAAAAAGCCGGGAAACAAATTAATCAGGCTTACTCTTATGTAAGTGCGGGTAAATACAACTCCTGGGATGAATTATATGCCGGTACAGCGTATAATGAAAATGATAACCAGAAAATACCGGGTAATTATTTAATTGCAGACTATAATGGAGATGGCGTAATAAATTCTTATGACAACGTACCATATGGCTATTCAGGTACGCCACAGAATACTTATAACGGTACTTTTGGTATTGATTGGAAAGGATTCAGTGCATTCGTTCAGTTATATGGTGTAAATAATGTGACTCGCCAAGTAGTTTTCTCAAACTTCAGTGGTAAACTGAACACAGTTTACAATGAAGGAACATATTGGTCGAAAACAAATACGAATTCAGATGTTCCAATGTCTCGATTTGTAACAACTCCGGGTGGCTATTACACTGGAAACCGCTTCTTCTACGATGGTTCTTATATCCGTCTGAAAAACCTCGAAGTATCCTATACTTTTGACTCCAGATGGGTAAAACAGCTCGGTATTCAGACTCTACGTTTATACCTGAATGGAAACAATTTATGGGTTTGGTCAAAAATGCCTGATGACCGTGAATCGAACTTTGCGGGAACAGGATGGGCTTCACAGGGAGCATATCCTACTGTAAAACGTTATAATTTGGGTCTTAAAATTACTTTATAAACAGAATATAATGAAAAAGTATATAAAAATTTTCTTGATGGGGGGGATTTTGTCTGCCTTTGCAGGACTGGTATCCTGTACAGACTATCTTGATAAAGCAGAAGATACAACAGTATCAGGTACACAGGCATTTAAAAATTTCAATAACTTCCAGGGATTTACCGAAGAGTTATACAATTGTATTCCCGACTTTGCGAAAGGATACTGGTCCGACTCTTTTAACTGGGGAGAAGATGAAATCATCAGTATAGGTGTTGATTATCATTATGGTTACAAAATAGATAACGGGAACTTCTGGGGTTGGCAATCTGGTTTCGATGGATGGCAATCTGGTTGGTTGGACAGAAACAATAATTCATCTACCGACAATGATCGTTTTCATAAATCGCTCTGGCCACTAGCTTGGTACGGTATACGTAAAGCGAATATAGGTATTGAAAATCTGGATAATTTAAAAGATGCTACGCAAGAGCAAAAAAACCTGATAGCCGGACAATTATATTTCTTCAGGGGCTGGTTTCATTTTGAATTGATGCAATTTTTTGGAGGCTTACCCTATGTGAATTCTGTGCTTCCAAGTGACCAAAAGTTAACTTTACCAAGACTGAAATATCAAGAATGTGCCGATTTAGCAGCAGCTGATTTTAGAAAAGCTGCAGATTTACTACCTGTAGATTGGGACAAAACCACTGCAGGAAAAACCACTATGGGTAAAAATCAGTTGCGTATCAATAAAATCATGGCTTTGGGTTACTTGGGTAAAAACTACCTTTGGGCAGGAAGTCCATTGATGAATTATGAATCAACCGGAAATAAAACCTACAACGAAGAATATTGTAAAAAAGCCTCTGAGGCATTTGGCGAACTGCTGGATTTAATTGAATCTGGAACAACCCAATACTCTTTAGTGCCATTTGAAAATTATTCAGATATTTTTTACACGAATGGACAAAACTGGAAAATGCCGGGTTCTACCGAAGCTATTTTCAGAGGTCCATCTTGGGATCCGAACAGTTCGAACTGGGGCTTGAGTAAACAATATCAACCGGGTGACATTCTGAAAGATGGTAACCTAACAATTGTTCCTACAGCCAATTATGTTGATTATTATGGAATGGCGAATGGACTGCCAATTAACAGTACTTATGATGGAGCTACAGCTGATACAGAATCCGGGTATGATCCTCAATATCCATGGCGTGATCGCGACCCACGTTTTTATCATGATATAGTTTTTGATACAAAAAAATGTGTGAAAGGTACTATGCCAGCTGCTAATGAAGTGAACCGTTATGCAAACTTATATACCGGAGGAAGCTACCGTAATACATCAAACGGAAGCCGTACAGGATACCTGTTGTATAAATTTATTCCGATGACAGCTAATAAATATGATGGTGGGTTTGATTATGGAAATTCCAATCATATTCATTTACCTTGGATGCGCTTAGCCGATATATACTTGATGTTTGCAGAGGCCACAGCCAATGGTTATGGTTCAGCGCATAGTTCGGCGGTTAATTTCGGTAACACAGCTGCCTGGGCAGTAAATAAAGTCAGAACGCGTGCCGGAGTAGCCAATGTAAATAGCAAATACCTTGGTTCTCTTAACGATTTTATGTCTGAAGTACGAAGGGAACGTGCGGTGGAACTTGCTTATGAAGGTCATCGATTCAACGATTTACGCAGATGGTTATTGCTAACCGAAAGTCCGTATACATTGAAGAAAGCAGTTGAGTTTGATCGTGCAAGCACTTCATTTAATACCACTGACCCGTCACAGAACAAGGTCCTGAATTTAAAAGAAGTGGTTCTTGTGGAACGTAAGTTTTCACAAAAACATTATTGGCTGCCTTTGAAAGTTAAGGATGTGAGTATGTATCCTGGTTTTGCACAAAACCCAGGTTGGTAATTACCGGATATAAATCGATAATTAAAAAAAAATCAAACGATGAAATATATAAAAACAGGAATACTTTTATGTGCTTTACTCGTGCTCTTTAATGTTAACACAAGCGCACAGGAAGCCATAAAAAAAACAATAAAGGTCGTTGTGGTTGATACACAAGGAGAACCGGTGAGTGGTGCTGTAATAGTAAATGATAAGGATAAATCCCGAATAAGCACCAATAATCATGGAGAATTTACAATTGATGCAACGACAGATAATCTGCTGAGGATTGAAGCCGAAGGCTATATCGGCAAAGTTGTAGTTGCTAGTCTTGAATTAAAGAAAATTGAATTGATAAAAATTAAAAGCGACCTGGTTCAGGTTGCTTTCAATAAAGTGGATAAAAGTGATCTCCTTGGCGGAGTTTCCTACTTGAATGTTCAAGATCTATTGAAGAAAAACTACTACACATACAGTTTGGACAATTTGTCGGCATATATCAACGGATTTAGCGGAACTATATGGGGTATGGATAGTTATTTGATGTTTGTAGATGGAATTCCACGTAATGCAAACAATGTTACACCATCCGAAATTGACCAGATTACCGTGTTGAAAGGAGCTGCTGCAGTAGCGCTTTATGGTAGCCTTGGAGCAAAGGGAGTTATTTCCATTACAACCAAAAGAGGTCAGATTAAAGACCAGGAAGTAAAATTTCGTGTAAATAGCGGAATTTATGTTCCAAAGTCTTACCCTGAGTATTTAGGATCAGCCGAGTACATGACATTGTATAATGAAGCGCGGGCCAACGATGGTTTAACGTCAAAATATACTGCGGACGAAATTTACCATACCTCAAAGGGTACAAATCCGTATCGCTATCCAAGTGTGGATTATTATTCTTCAGATTATTTGAAGAAATTTTTTAACCGTACGGATGCGACAGCCGAAATTTCGGGTGGTAATGAAAGGGCTCGTTTCTACACTAATATTGGGTTTCAACACAATAATTCGTTACTGAATGTAGGGCAGGCTAAAAAAGATAACTCTTCCAGATTTAATCTTCGTGGAAACATTGATGTTAAACTAAGTGATTATATAACCAGCCGTGTGAATGCATCTGCATCATATTATGATACACAAAATGCATTTGGGAATTATTGGTCAAATGCCGCTACGCTGCGTCCAAATAGATTCTCTCCGCTGATTCCGGTTAGTTACATTGAGCAATCAGATGCAGCTTCAACGTTATTGGTAAATAACAGCATGAATCTGATTGACGGAAAGTATTTGTTGGGAGGTACACAGCTGGATCAGACAAACCCCTTCGCCGATATGTATGCTGGAGGATATAATAAATATACTAGCCGTCAATTTCAGTTCGATGCTTCTGTAGACTTTAATCTGGCGAGGGTATTAAAAGGACTTTCGTTTACAACTGAAATGGGAGTAGATTATTCCGACACCTACAATGAGTCGTTTAATAATACTTATGCAACTTATGAAGCAATCTGGAATAATTATTCGGGCTCAGATAAGATCTCCTCATTGACTAAATATAGCGAAGATAAAAAATCAGGAGCACAAAACCTAAGTGGAAGCTGGCAACAACAGACATTGTTTTTCTCGGGGCAGTTCAATTATAAAAACACTTTTGAGAAAGCACATAATGTTTCAGCCACATTATTGGCTCATGGTTATCAGTATCAGTTGTCAACTGTATATCACCGACTCAGTAATGCTAACTTAGGTTTGCAAACGTCATACAACTACTTGCAGAAGTATTATGTAGATTTCACAGGAGCAGCAGTACATTCAGCAAAACTGGCTCCCGGAAAACGCAATGCCCTCTCGCCCACCCTATCGTTGGGATGGAGATTGACGAACGAAGAGTTTATGCCAAAAACCGATGTATTAAATGATTTGAAACTTACGGCCTCGGCAGGTATTCTGAATACTGATATGGATATCCCCGGCTATTATTTGTACCAACGTACTTATACTCAATCTGAAGGTACTTGGTGGGGCTGGAAAGATGGTATCACTCTTCAATCGACCAATTCATTGCGTAGCGAAAATTATGATCTTACATTCTCAAAACGTAAAGAAATAAACGTTGGTTTCGAAGCTACGCTGTTTAACAATAGCTTAAATATTAACGCATCGTATTATACAAGCAGAATGGATGGACTTGTGCTTCAACCTTCAAATTTATATCCGAGCTATTTTTATTCTTATTATCCAACCGGATCTTTCCTACCTTATATCAATTACAATAATGATCAGCGGAATGGGGTTGATTTTAGTGCTAACTTCAATAAACGAGTAGGTGAAACAACAATCACATTAGGCTTGGTAGCATCTTACTACGAAACAAAGGCAGCAAGACGTAGCGAATTTTATGAGTATGCTTATCAAAAACGGGAAGGCAAACCATTGGATGCAATTTTTGGTCTCCAGAACGAAGGATTCTTTAAAGACAATGAGGATATCGCTTCACATGCTACCCAATCGTATGGTGTAGTAAAACCGGGTGATATCAAATATAAAGATCAAAATGGCGATGGAGTAATTGATAATAAGGACGAAGTATATCTTGGTCGTGGTGGATGGTATGGAGCTCCTCTTACATTGGGTGCTAACCTGACTGTAAAATGGAAAAATCTTTCGTTATTCGTACTTGGTACTGGTGGATACGGAGCGTATAGCACGAAGAGCAGCTCATACAATTGGGTGTACGGCGATGGCAAATATTCCGATGTTGTTCGTGACCGTTGGACTGAAGCAACTAAAGAAACGGCTACATACCCACGTTTGACAACATTGAGCGGCGATAACAATTTCCGTGCATCTGATTTCTGGATGTTCAAAACTGATCGTTTCAATATTGCTAAAGTGCAGATATCTTACGATCTTCCTGCTAAAATGCTTAGTGGTACTTTTATCAAAGGCATCGGAGTTTACATTAGCGGATCTGATTTGCTAACCATTTCAAAAGAAAGAAAACAATTGGAAATGAATGTTGGAAGCAGCCCGCAAAACCGCTTTTATAATTTGGGATTGAAAGCTGAATTCTAATTAAGTTCGAACCTTTAAATACAAGTAGAAATGAATAAAAAGATATTTATACTCTTAGTAGCTAGCGTACTTTTTGCTAGTTGCGAAGATTTGTTAACACCGGCTATAGAAAATAACCGGGATCTGGATGCAATGTATACTGAGTCCGGTTTTGCCCAAGGTATTTTGGCAAATGCCTATACCCGCATTCCTACCAACTCGTATCCGTTTGACGAAGTTGCTACTGACGATGCTGTAAGTAATAACAACACGAACACTTACCTGAAAATAGCAACCGGCCAATGGGCTGCCAACATCAATCCTACTGAGAAATGGAGAAACTGTCTGGGTGCTATCCAGTATCTGAACATTTTCCTAGCTAATACTGATAAAGTAGCCTGGGCTGATGATGCCAAAGTAAGTGCGATGTTCAATGAAAGAATGAAGGGAGAGGCTTATGCGTTACGTGCTATGTATATGTATTACCTGTTAAAAGCGCATGGCGGTTGGTCAAATGGCCAGTTATTGGGGGTACCTATTATAACTGAACCATTAAACTCTAATTCTGACTTCAACCTTCCACGTGCTACATTTGAAGAATGTATGCAAATGGTATATACAGACCTAAGCGCAGCTGAAGCTTTGCTTCCGACTGATTATGTAGATATTACTGCAGAAAGCAGTATACCTGCAAGCTATACAGGAGCCACACTTGCACAATATAACCGTGTATATGGAACTCAGTTTAGTGGCCGTGTAAGTGGCCGGATAGTGAAAGCTATTCGTGCTCAAGCTGCACTGTTGGCTGCAAGTCCGGCATTTGCCGACGGAAATACTACCCAATGGAGTAATGCCGCCGACTATGCTGCGCAGGTACTGGATTTGAACAACGGAATTAGTGGATTATCAGCTACGGGATATACCTGGTATAGCAATTCAACAGAAATTGATAAATTGTCTGCCGGACAAAACCCTGCTGAAATTCTGTGGCGGAATACTTATTCAACAAGCTCTTCGCTTGAATCGGATAACTTGCCACCTACGCTTTATGGTAGCGGACGTATTAATCCAACTCAGAATCTGGTAGATGCATTCCCAATGGTGAATGGATATCCTATTTCAGATAATGCAAATTCCGGTTATAGTACCGCCACTCCATACACGAGTCGCGACCCACGTTTGGCAGCTTATATCGTTTACAATGGAAGCAAGTTAGGATCTAACAACACAACAATTACACTGGCCTCGGGGAACGATGCGGTGAATGCGACTGAAAAATCGACACGTACCGGTTACTACTTGCGTAAATTATTGCGTAATGATGTCAGCTACAACTCTTCGGGCGGTAGTTGGAACACGCAAAAGCACTATGCAGCACGTATTCGTTATACCGAACTTTACCTGATTTATGCCGAAGCAGCCAATGAAGCTTATGGTCCTGATGGTAAAGGAACGCACAACTATTCGGCCCGTGAAGTTATTGCAGCCATTCGTAAACGTGCCGGAGTTGGTGGTACAAGCGATCCTTATCTGGCTTCAATTTCTTCAAAAGAAGATATGAGAACGCTGATTCATAATGAGCGCAGGCTGGAGTTGTGTTTTGAAGGTCATCGTTTTTGGGACTTGCGTCGCTGGAAAGAAGATCTTACTGTTCCGGCACGTGGCGTAAGTTTTACTTCGGAAGGTATTCAACCTGCGACAGTTGTTGAGGTTCGTAGTTATGACCCAACATATATGTATTACGGTCCGATTCCTTATGAAGAAACACTGAAATGGACCAAATTGATTCAGAATGATGGGTGGAAAAAATAATTGTAACAAATAAAATGAAAAAAATGAAAAAGATATTTTTAGTCCCTCTGATGCTTATAGTATTACTTACTTTACATTCATGTCAAAATCAGGATATTGAGTTTAAAGATTATGATTACAGTACTGTGTATTTTGCATATCAAACTCCGGTACGTACAATCACTCTTGGTGACGACATTTTTGATACGAGCCTGGATAATCAGCACAAGTGCAAGATAATGGCAACTATGGGTGGTGTGTACAGTAACAAGAATGATGTGCATATAAATGTAGCAGTTGATAATACCCTTTGCAATGGGTTGTTATTTAAAGCTGATAATTCAACTGTTGAAGCAATGCCTTCGAACTATTACACATTATTATCCAATCAGATTACATTGGCTAAGGGAAGTATTATAGGCGGTATAGAAGTACAACTTACGGATGCTTTTTTTGCAGATCCACTAGCTCTTAAAAATCATTATGTAATTCCGTTGGTTATGAATAGTGTGCAAAATGCAGATTCAATATTATCCGGAACAGCAAAAGTTTCCAGTCCGATTAAAACACACTCAGCAGATTGGGATGTAGCACCTAAAAACTACATTCTATATGCAGTGAAATATATAAATACCTGGGCGGGAAACTATTTGAAAAGAGGTAAAGATTTGGTAACAAATGCGGGAAATGTAACAACAACTATTCGACACAAACAATACGTTGAGAGTGATGATATTTGTAGTCTTATCACCCGTACACTTACCGAAACAGGATTCCCTGTTGTGTATAAAGACGCTAACGGCAACAACATTAATGTAACTTTGATTCTTACTTTTGACAACAATAGCAATTGTACAGTTAAATCTGGGACAACGAATGTTACTGCAACAGGTAGCGGAAAATTTGTAAAACAAGGCGAAAAAAAGAGTTGGGGTAATATAGACAGAGATGCACTTTACCTGAACTACAACGTGGATTTAGGAACAACTCAATACAATACAATGGATACGCTCGTCGCCCGTGACAGAGGTGTAGCAATGGAAACATTCGAATATGTGCTTAACTAAATTTGTTTCACCTAATTTGATATTAATAATATGAAATACATAAAAAAACTGTTTTTAGCTTCAGTATTGGTTTCGGCTGCCTCGTGTACCGAATACAATCTTGCTGATTATCTGGTTGACAAACCGGAAAGTATTGCCAGCCTTGAATATCTCAATGATTATACGGCTCTGAAATCATACGTTGACCGTACCACTAATCCCAACTTTAAGTTGGGTACCGGTGCCAGTTTGTCGGACTATAATAGCAAGGGGCTAATGTACCGGCTAATTAATGCGAACTACGATGAAATGACAATGGGATACGAAATGAAACATGGAGCTGTTGTTCAATCGGATGGAACACTGTCACTTGATAACGTAAAAACATTGCTCTCAAATGCAAAAGATGCCGGAACGTCAGTTTTTGGGCATACATTGTGCTGGCATGCCAACCAAAATGCAACTTACCTCAACAAGCTCATTGCACCTACCATTATAGCAGGCGACGGCGGTGCCGGAGGCTATTCCTACATGTTTACCAATACTACTGTTGGTAACTTCTGGGCGTCTCAAGTGGCTTACGGCCTTTCGCCTAAGTTGGAAAACAATGCCGAGTATACACTCACTTTTTTTATTAAAGGTACAGCAACTGGCAACATTCGTCCCGAACTGCAATCGTCGGCCGATTATTCGTCAAATGGATACGGCATGGTACCTGTAACGACAACATGGACCAAGCATGAGCTGAAAACAACGACCACCAAAGACACACGCGACCGTTTTATTATCAGCTTTGGCGACTATGTAGGCACAGTTTATATCGATAATGTTACTTTGATAAAATCTAGTTCAGCCACCAGCGTTATTACCGGTGGCGACTTCGAGAACGGTGCCAACGGTTGGGGTGGATGGGGTTCTACTTCCACGCGCGGACTATCGGCACTGGGTGAAGGTTACAGGCTTGGCGACCAAATAGTTGAAAAAACCGCTGAAGAAAAGAGGGTGATAATTGATGCCGCTATGGAAACCTGGATTTCAGGAATGCTGGGTGCTACCAAAGACTATGTAAAAGCCTGGGATGTGGTAAACGAACCAATGTCCGATTGGCCGGATCCTTCGCAACTAAAAACCGGTGCTGGCAAAACGCTCACTTCCGACGAATTTTATTGGCAGGATTATATGGGTAAAGATTATGCTGTTCGTGCAATTCAATTAGCCCGTAAGTATGGTAATGCTGATGATAAGTTGTTTATAAACGATTATGGGTTGGAATCGGCGGATCAGAAAAAATGTAAAGGTCTTATTGATTACATTACTTATGTAGAATCGAAAGATGTAAAAGTCGATGGTATCGGTACTCAAATGCACGTTACCCTTGGCGAAACGACACTGAATGGTATAAAAGCAATGTTGACAAATCTGGCTGCAACTGGAAAGCTTATTAAGATTTCGGAACTCGATATGGGTATCAGACCATCTGGCAGTACAGCTAATTTGATAACTGATTCTGTAACAACAGCGCAAACTAAGGAAATGTCTGTTTTCTATCAACAAATAGTGAAAGCCTATTTCGACATAGTTCCGGCTGCCCAGCGTTATGGTATAACACATTGGAGTCCACTCGATAGTCCAAAAGGGTCATCGTGGAGAGCCGATGAACCAATCGGGTTGTGGACATTGAAATACAACCGTAAACATGCTTATGCAGGTTTTGCTGATGGTTTAGCCGGCAAAGCGGTTAGTACTCAAACTGAATAATTCAATTCATAAATTGAATTACATTCTTTAAATTGAATTCCCCTCCCGTCGATAATTGCGGGAGGGGAATTTTTTTGATGACGCATCGTTTCCCAACTATAAATTAGGGGCTGCTGAAAAACTCAAATGTTTTATTGGTTCGGTGCTCTGCACCTTTGGCAATCTATTCAATCAACTATTTCTACCAATGGTTTGCTGCTCTGCAGCTAATTTTAAGGTGCAGAGCACCGGACTATTTGTAGAAATAATTTTCCACCAAAAGCAAAGGTGCAGAGCACCGAACCATTAACGCAAGCTTTTTTATCTTTTTCACTATTTTCTCTTGCACTCATCACCCTAAATATTGTCACAACATTCTTATTTTTAACACAGTAATTGTTTTTCAGCAGACCCTAAATTGGTCCCTACAGCTTCAGTATTTTACCTGTTAAGTTGGAAGAATATCGGTAAAACGCAATACTACATCTGATTTTATAATTACTCCCACACAAACATTATAAAAAATGGTCGGTAAAGTAGATTTAAACTCACATGAAAAGTGGTTATAATTAGCTTGTAAACAGTCGCTTAATTTATGTTTATGCGTGATTCAACCTGTTTTTATATCGAAGTATCTATTTTTAAAAACAGAATGTTTAAAAATAGAAATTCAATTTTAATACTGGATTTATCTTTGTTCCGAATCAATTGATACTCAAATTTCAATGAGCAATAATTAATCTTAAATAATTTTTACATCATGAAAAAAATCAACATCTTATTTTTTCTAGTCTTTTGTATGTTTACGTATGTTACTGCAACAACAGGAATTTCAATGGATTTTGAGTCCGGAACTTTAAATGGTTGGAGCACCAACCCAGGAAGTGCTGGTACTATAACAACAGAAAGTGTTCACGCAGGAACATATTCAATCAAGATTATAACACCTTCAACCAGTGTTAATGCATGGGATTGCCAGTTACTTTCACCGGATATAACTGTAAGTACCGGCAAAAAGTACAAAATCAGTTTTTGGGCCAAAGCTGTAGGTGGCGGAGGAAAGTTACGTATTTCTACCAAAGCAAATCAATTAACTAACGATGCTAAAACTGCAAATCAGCAATATCTTTCAGATTTAGTGATTTCCGATACATGGACTCGTTACACTTATATCTCAACCTGGCAAGGTGAATTCGTGGCTGCCGGATCGGTCCTCAATCTAAATTTCGATATGGGTACCATGGCTGACAAAACCTATTATATCGATGATATTAAAGTTGAAAGTTATACGGTAGACAAGGCAGATGTAATGAAGTTCGGTTTCGATTCGGGTGATCTGGATGGTTGGAAATTTAGCCGAGCCGATTCAAGCTCTATTACATCAGAAGATATAAACAGTGGATTATATGCTTTGAAGGTTAAAACTGCTAATGTAAACAAAAATGGTTGGGACTTTTCGATAACCTCTCCGGTGCTACCAGTAGATAGCGGTCATAAATGCAGAATCAGTTTTTGGGCCAAAACTGTTGGTGGTACAGGTACTGTAAGTATAACTGCCGGAAAAACAAAACAATTAATTGCAGACAATGCTACTGCTGATGACAGGTTGTACCTACCAGAACTGACCACTTCTACAGATTGGGCTCAATATGTTTATGAAAATATCTGGGGCAGTGCACTGAAGACGGGCAATGACTCTTTAGTACTTAATTTGTGGTTGGGAAAAGTTGGAAATAGAACTTTTTACATCGATGATTTAGTATATGAAGACCTTACAAATCTAGCTAAAAACCCAGTGGTAAATCCTGTATTTGATTTTGAATCAGGTACAACTGGAATATGGGGTATTAGTACAGGTAATGGAAGTGCAGCCATAACCAAATCGGATAAACATGCAGGCAGTTTTGCCATTAAGGCAGTACGGAATGCTACTATTACAAATACAGACGGTATTCATGGGAATAACTGGGATTTGGAATTGAAATCGCCTGCTATACAAGTTATTCCGGAGCATAAATACAAAATCAGTTTTTGGGCACGTGTTGATGGTGGTGACGGAAGAATTAATTTGATAACTCCGGCTGCCGGTTTTCTCAAAAATGCGAGTGGTAATGATTTGCAATGGGGAGTTGGTGGTGCCGATATAACCAATACATGGACTAAGTATACCATAGGTGAATCATCAGCATTAATCGCTTCGGCAAATGTGCTCAATTTTAATCTTGAATTGGGATATGTGGTAGGTAAAACTTACTATATTGATGATATTCAGGTTGAAGAAGTAGTGGATACAACAACAGATATTAACGGCCCATCACAACTTGAGTCTATCGTTTATGTATCAAACAATTTATTGTTGACTGCCAATAACAACCCGATGTCCGAAGTACATATTTATGATACTAAAGGTTCATTGAAAACGTCGTTGAAAAATGTATCACGCGTAGACATATCAAGCTTTTCTTCAGGAGTTTATATCGCAAAAACGGTAATAAACAACAAAAAATACATCACCAAAATAATTAAATAACACCCGAATAAAAACAAAGAGAAAAACACCGCTTTTAGGAGGTGGTGTTTTTCTTAAAACACTAATTTAAAACATATAAAATCATGAAAAAAACTTTACTTATCGTGGCAGCTATTTTGGTTAGCCTGTCTTCTTTCTCACAAGCATCTATAGCTGATATAGCTTATACAGATGGTATTCAATATTCAGTAAGTAATCCGGTTGCAGTAGTATCGGGAGGTGCCATCTTAGTACCTGCTGCCGATTATGCCGGCGGTGTAAATTTCTGGGATCTTAGCAATTATAATGGTGTTGAAGTAAAAGTAACATGTCCTACAGCAAATATTGGCACAGCATGTAACATTCGTTTCGTAGTAGTTGGAACTTCAGCGGCGCAATCAATCGTAAAAGATTTTACATTTGATACCGCAACAAAAACAATCAAGCTTGATTTTACAGCAGATGGAGCACAATCCCGTAAATTATGGGGTATGAAGTTTAACTGGGGGACAACAGAAGGGTATAGTGTAACATTTGATTACATTAAAGCTGTAAATCAATTTACTGCACTAAATGATGTAAAAGCTGATAATCCTGACGCTTTGGTAAATGTTTACAACATAAACGGAAGTTTAATCCGTAGAAATGTAAAAAGCTCTGAAGTAGTAAAAGAACTGAAAGATGGTCTTTATATGATTGGTAATAAAAAAGTTTTAGTGAACAACAGAAAATGATGTGTTAGTTAGAGTTAATTATAAAAGACCAGTTTCACAGCTGGTCTTTTATATTAATCAACTTTTAAACAAACATTTACAGCAACAAAAGATTAAAGTATTATACCTTCAGTTATGCAAATTAAAACTATAATATCCAACTGAAATCCTCTGGGATATATGTTTTTAATGAAGTCGTCTTGACTTTTTATAATGTCGTTCCTACGGAGCTTTGTATTCATTGAAATAAATATTCTACCATAATATCGCTTCTCTGAAGCTCTTAAAATGCTCCATTAGGAGCAATATTATGGTAGTAATATATGATGATATAGTTTTTAAAGCTCCGTAGGAGCGACATTATTCAATCATTAAAAAGTCAAGACGAACTCAATAAAATGATTGCCAATAAAATCCATTATCCCAGTTTAATATTATAAAATCACAACCAATGAAAAACATATTGTTCCTCTTCTGTGTCTTCTTACTTGCGAATTTAACTCTGCAAAGTTGTAAAAATGAACCAACAGATGACCCTGAAGCAACAACCGGTTATGCTAAGTTTACACAAGACTCCCTGTTTCTGGATTGGGACACAAAATCAGTTACAATAAAGGTAGAATGGGGTCAAACTGTTTGGAAACTAGCAAAAGTATCGGGCGACATTATTAATAGTATTGGTATTGAGAAAGGTGGAAGTCAGTCGACTGATGGTGATACCAGTGTAGATATTACTGTAAATCAGAATACCGGAGGTACAATTCGAAGTGAGTATCTATATCTCACTAACTTTTCGACACAAAAAACCGTGAAGCTAAAGTTGATTCAGAAAACAACCAGTATAGGTGCAAAAATAACCCTCAACACTAATGTAACCTACCAAAAAGTTACCGGCTTTGGTGGTATGCTTAACCCATCGTGGACAGGCAATAACCTGACCGATGCCGATGTGCAGAAATTATATGGCGACATGGGATTTAATATTATCCGCATGATGCTTTATCCGAATAAAAGCGATTGGGGACTAAATACAGCTACTGCTAAAAAAGCTCAGTCGCTCGGAGCTATCGTTTTTGCATCGCCATGGACACCACCCGCAAGTATGAAAAGCAATGGTAAAACCAGTAACGCCGAGGGGGGATACCTACTGCCAGCCAGTTATGCCGATTTTGCCGCTCACATCAAAGCATTTGTCGACTATCAAAAGCAACAGGGTCTTAATATATATGCTGTCTCTGTGCAAAATGAGCCAAATTGGAAAGTAGATTATGACGGTTGCTCCTGGTCGGCAGCACAAATGCTTGATTTCGTCAAGAACTATGGAGATCAGGTCGGTACAAAGTTGATTGCTGCTGAGGCGGTAAACAATTATGATAAAACATATACCAATGCTTTACTGAATGATGCAGTTGCCGTTAATAAATTCGACATAGTGGCGACACATTTATATGGTAGTACAATTACACCAGATGCTCTGGCCGCCCAAAAAGGGAAAGAATTCTGGATGACTGAACATTGCATTACGGATAACGATGCCAATGCTACAATTCCTGCTATTAACTGGACGCTGGACGCATCACTTGACATTCTGGCAAAAGAAATTCACGACTGCATGGATGCCAACATGAACGCTTTCGTATGGTGGTATTTGAAACGCTATTACAGTATGATAGCCGATGGCGATTCGCGAAATCTGGTTGCTTCGGGAGAAATCTCCAAAAGAGGATATATAATGGGACATTATGCAAAATATGCTACAGGTAAAACCCGTATCAAGAATGATATTGTTACAGCCATAACCCTCGAAAAAAGCCTCTTATCAACTGCATATTATGGCAACAACGAAATTACAGTAGTAGTTGTCAATAGAAACACCATGCCTGTCCGAATTGAGCTTTCGTCGCCTTCAATTGTAAGTAGTGCAACGGCTGTAGAAACTACAGAGTCGAAAAACATGGAAAGTTTAGTCCCGGAAATTGCCAATAACAAGTACTCAATAACCGTAGGAATGTCGGGAAACAGCATTATGTCTGTGAGAATTAAAATATAGTATTTTTTGATAGAAGTTGTGAAGATTTGATTTTTAAAATGATTGTTTGAATAGTAATATTAATAATTTCCAAGACCTGTATTTATTTATGAACACAAGAAAGTGTCTTCGCCGTTTTTTTTTATTTATAATTTTTTTTGCAATAAATTTTTCGATTGCCAGAGGTCAAAAGGCAGATGATGTAGTCAATTGCCAACAGGGTAACACGTACACAAATCCTGTCTTGCCCGGCGACCATCCCGATCCTACGTTACTTAAGGTCGGTAATGATTTTTACCACTGTGGGTCAACATTTCATTTCAATCCTTATATGCCCATTTATCATTCCACTGACTTGGTTCACTGGGAAGTAATTGGTCGTGTTTTACCACCATCTAAAGGGGCTTGGGTGTCGGATAAACCTTCGGAAGGAATCTGGCAAGGTGCAATAACGTATTTCTATGGCTCTTACTGGATTTATTTTTCAGCCGGAGGACAATGGTTTTGTAAGGCTGATTCGCCACGAGGCCCGTGGAGTGACCCTGTAGAGGTAAAAACAAATCCAGTTACGGGCCCATTAGGCTACGATAACTCAATTTTTATTGACGATGACGGAACACCATACATGTTAACTAAAAACGGACAATATATAAACCGGATACAAACGCTTGGCAAAGATGGGCAACTGGCAGATACAGTTATTAATTTGGATTGGATAAATGCTAAACGTCAGTATAGCTGGGCCGAAGGGCCTGTAATGTGTAAACGAAATGGCTATTATTACTATTTTCCTGCCGGCGATGTTTCCGGCGGTCAATTTGTGCTCAGAACCAGCGAACTTACTGCCGACTCAACGAAATGGGAACGATTGGGAGATTTCTTTAACCCAATTACTGACCCTGGGGTAGGATACCGTCGTCCAAATCACATGTCAGCTCCTCTTCAATTGGCCGATGGAACCTGGTGGACAATAGGTCAAAGCTATGAAAGATATAGTGGTGATGATTGGTATGGAACCGGACGTCAAACCTCTTTGTATCCATTAATTTGGGAAGGTGATCGCCCATGGGGTATGGCTCCAACTACTCAGCCTTTAGCAAAACCGGCATTACCCTCATCCGGTATTCATTGGCGCAGTGTTAGCAGTGATGATTTTGAAAATGCTACGTTGGGTTTTTGTTGGCATTTCCTGACTAAAAAAGCTGCTAGTAAATACTCGTTAACCGATAGACCGGGATGGATACGGCTTCACTCCGACTCTACACGAACTCATATTTTACAAAAGGAAACCGATCACTATTATACGGCTTTAACCAGAGTTGATTTTGATGCAACTAAAGTTTCAGATAAGGCAGGTATTTATCTGACAAATGGAAACCAGCAGGTAACGGTTCAGTTGTATTCGGGTTTTGAAGATCAGAAAAGGATTATTCTGAAAATGGATAATGTCGTGCGTTCAATTCCAAATACTTTTGGAAATAAAGTGTGGTTAAAACTCGTGAGATACGGACATAATTTGAATGCATTTTGCAGTGCCGACGGGAGAAAATGGGTGTCGTTGGGGGCGCCTGTTAACGCAGTTGATCTGGACAAGGAACAACCAAACTACAACTCGTGGGTAGGAACAAGCATTGGTTTGTTTGCCGAAGGGAAGCAAGCCGATTTCGATAAGTTTGTTTGCAAAGATGGTTTCTCTGAATTACCAGCTGTTGGATTCAGCAATTACTATGCAGTGAAAGTACTCAAAGAGGGTAATGACAAATTAGTTACTAATACCAGTCCTAATGGTGGTTGGTTTATGATTTCAGGTGTGGACTTAGGTCAGTCCGGGGCTAAATCAATAAATATAGAGCTTAGTTCTACTACCAAAAGCTCTATTGAAATTTGGCAGGATGATTTAAAGGATGGTAAGTTGATTGCAACAATACCAATTACTCCTACCGGATCAAAAAACAAATTGAAACTTATTACTCAAAAAGTTCAAAATTTATCAGGACATCATGATATATTCGTTAAATTCAATTCGGGGAATGCGGGAAGTATAAAAATTGAAAATATCAGATTCTGCCAATAAAAATCATCGTCAAATGCTACCGTTGTTTTAGAATTTCGGACAGAAACCTGGCTCTGTCAAATCAGGATTGAAGTTGAATTCAAGATTAATATATTAAAATCATACATACACAAATGAAAAATAAAAAATTATTATTGGTTTTAATCCAGATTTTTTTGCTGACAGGCTTATTGGTTGCCAAAAATTTGCCGGTGGTTATTCAAGCTGAAGCCAGTATTTTGGGTTCAGATTTTAAAACCGTTACTGAAAATGGCGTTACCTATGTCACCTCCTCAACTGATGTGGCTAATTCTACATGTCCGGGAAACGATTCAAAAGTGATAAGCTTCTCCGTTCCATTTGTAGAAATAGGAGAATATGAGGTATACGCTCGTGTCCGGGTAGGAAGCGGAGGATATGGCGATGATAGTTTCTATTTAGGAAAAAGTTTTGGCGCATTATCTTCATCAACTGCTACCGATTGGTCTATAGTAAACGGAATAGTACCGGTTGGACATACAACTGGAACGGAAATAATTACAGGATCTGGTACGGCAGGTATGAGTGTGTGGAAATGGATCAATATATCCGGGTTTCTGAATAGCCACTCACCTGTCGGATATACGGTAGACAATGTAGATGCTTCAAAAATATTCTGTATTGGCTCCCGCGAGAACGGACTTGATATTGATAAGATTGCATTTGCTCATGCAGGCTATGAATATACGGTAAATAATCTGGATATGGTTCAGCCCGGACAACCGGTTGGAGGCTTTCCGGACGAAGCTTACCTACGGGTAAAAACATTTCTAAACCCAGTATTGCCGGGCGACCATCCCGATCAAACCCTTTTACGGGTAGGAAACGACTTTTATACGACTGGTTCCTCCTTCCACTTCACCCCATATGTTCCAATTTATCATTCTACCGATTTGGTTCATTGGGAAATTATTTCGAGAGTGGTAGCAGCCGACTGGAACGGAGGGATTAACGATTCTCATTCTGCAGGCGTATGGCAGGGTGCTTTGGCTCAGTTTGGCGGCTATTTCTGGGTATATTACAGTATCAATTCCAATCAGTATTTCTCAAAAGCTACATCCATGGCAGGCCCTTGGTCAACCCCGACCAAAGTGACTGCTTCGACTGTAACCGGCTACGATAATTCTATTTTTGTCGACGACAATGGAACGCCATACATGTTGATGAAAAACGGACAATACGTTAACCGTTTTCAGCAGATTGATATTAATACCGGACAGTTGGCCGGTTCGTTAATTAACTGCGATTTTATAAATGCGAATCGTCAGTATAGCTGGGCCGAAGGGCCTGTTATGTGCAAACGCGACGGGTGGTATTACTATTTTATAGCTGGTAACGTTGGGGGTGGGCAGTACGTTTTGCGGACTTCTGCTATTACCGATGTGCAAAGTAGCTGGACGACTATGGGCAATTTTTTTGCTACGATAACGGATGCTTCTGCATCATTCCGTTCACCCAATCATATCACACAACCTGTAAAACTCGATGATGATAGCTGGTGGGTCCTTTCACACTGCTACGAGGCAGTGGGTGCCGACGACTGGAGTGGAAAAGGGCGTCAGGGCCTGCTTCATCAGGTTACGTGGGACGAATCAGGGAAACCTACAGGAAAAGCTCCCACTTCGACGCCTCAATTAATGCCCGATCTCACAAATACAGGTGTGATACCCTGGAATTTGCCCCGTTCCGATTATTTCGAAAAAACTACGTTGGCGCTTCCCTGGTATTTTTTAAACCGGACTGCTGCTACTAAATATTCGTTGTCCGAAAAAAATGGTTGGATAGTATTAAACCCGGGTAGCGGAACTACCCATTTGCTACAAAAAGAAGGTGGATATTATTATTCGCAGGTAACCAAACTGGATTTCACAGCACTGGCTACAGGTCAGGAAGCCGGTTTGTATTTGACGAATGGCAATGAGACGGTAACCGCCTCGGTTTATAGTGGATATAACGGAGGAAGGAAAATCGGATTCCGACTTAATGGTACCACCGTTGAGGTGGAAAATACGATTGGCTCTATTTTGTGGCTCAAGGTAGAACGTCAGGCACATCAGTTGTCAGGCTTCTACAGTGCAGATGGTATTGCCTGGACGCAGATAAGCACGGCAGTTTCGTCGGTTGTTTTGGACAAAGCCCAACCAAATTACAACTCATGGGTTGGTATCAGCAATGGGTTGTATGCCAATAATCAGAAAGCTGCTTTTGATATATTTATTTACCGTGATGCATTTACTCAAATGCCTGCTATTGGTCAAAATAATTATTTTGGATTGGAGATAAAAGGAACTGATGGAAATTCGTATACAAATACTACTGCTAAAGGTGGTTGGTTGATGCTGGGAGGTGTCGATTTGGGTCAGGCTAACCGGACAGCTTTAGGAATTGAGATTGAAGCCGCATCTACTGTCGGAGGCACTCTCGAAATCTGGATCGATGATTTAGAAGGTACCGGCACTAAGATAGCCACCTTGAACATTAGCAATACCGGCAGTGAAGCTATATGGCAAAAATTCAGTACGGGTATCGCCCAATCAACAGGCCAACACGATGTATTTTTGCGTTGGTCAGGAGCAGCAAATGCTTTTCTTGTTCGTAATGTTCGTTTTTTGTTGGATGGTATTTCTGGAATAAACTCTCCGAAGAATGATGATTCAGACTTCTGTAAAGTGTATCCGAATCCATTTAAAAATACGTTCTATATCGACTCTAAAATTGGATCCGGTCAGTTTTATATTTACAGTTTAACGGGTAAAATTATTGACAGTGGAATAATTTCAGACAAGAAACAGGAATTAGGTAATAATTTGAATGAAGGATCATATCTTGTCAGAATAACTTCAGCAAATGAAGATAAAGTGGTGAAGATAAATAAAATTCGATAAAACAAGTATTATTGATTACTTATCTCTGAATTTTGAAATGAATTATCTATTTTCAATACATTGGGGCTGTATGTTTTTTTATTTTTGTACAAGTTTGTTGGCTCAATAATGACTTTAAAATCTTATAAAGAAATCATGAATAACCAGGTAAAAATTCTCCTAATCGTTTTGTTATTAATAGTTGTAAATCTTGGTTCAAATGCTCAGGATAAAAACTTCTATATTTTTCTATGTTTCGGACAGTCGAACATGGAAGGGAATGCAAAGTTTGAACAGCAGGATACTTTGAATGTAGATACACGGTTTCAGGTATTGTCAACAGTCGATTGTGGAATGCGTGGACGCGTGAAGGGTAACTGGTACACGGCTGTACCGCCCTTGTGTCGTTGTAATACCGGGCTTACACCTTCCGACTATTTTGGGCGAACACTACTTGCCAACCTTCCAACGGAAATAAAAGTCGGCATTATCAATGTATCGATAGGAGGCTGTAAAATTGAGCTTTTCGACAAAAATCATTACCAGTCTTATGTCGACAGTTCGCCCGATTGGTTGAAAAATATGGTAAAAGAGTACGATGGAAATCCGTATGGCCGATTAGTAGAGATGGCTCAATTAGCCATGAAATCCGGTGTTATTAAGGGTATTCTGCTGCATCAGGGCGAATCAAACACGAACGATAGCGTTTGGCCGGTAAAAGTAAAAGGCGTGTACGATAACCTTATACAGGATCTGAATCTCAATCCTAAAAAAGTGCCACTATTGGCTGGTGAACTTTTATCGGCCGGGCAGGGAGGAAAATGTGCAAGTATGAATAAGATTATTGCAACCTTACCTGCTATAATTCCAAATTCGCATATAGTATCTTCTGCTGATTGTTCTGGAGCTCCTGATGGCTTGCATTTTACCGCTGAAGGGTATCGGTTATTAGGAAAGAGATATGCAATTAAAATGCTTTCTATTCTGGGTTATAAAGAAAAATGAATGGATTAGCCGACGTCAATCGCCAAATAACCTTATTAAACTCTCAATAAAATAACACATCATTTGTTCTAATTCTAATGAAAAAAATCATTATCAAAAAGTACTTGTTTTTAATTCTGATAATAATAGCGCCTAATGCTCATGCCTGGGTTGGTTCGGCAACACCCCGGTTGCATGTCGAAGGACAGAATTTAAAAGATCCCCATGGCAATACTGTGGTTTTGCATGGTTTTGCCCAGACCTATTCTCCCTGGTTTAATCAGGAAGGTAAATATTGGACTAACTATAATGTTTCAGGATGCTTGTCTTACAACAAAAATCTCATTGACAAAATACTAACTGCAGGTTGGAAAATGAATTTCCTGCGCTTGCACATGGATCCGTATTGGTCCAATACCCCCGGTGTGAGCACTACGGGCGAAAATGATATTTCAGCTTTCGATATGACGCGTTTTAAAACTTATATCGATCAGGTTTTTATCCCCATGGCTGAATATGCCATTTCCAAAGGATTGTATGTAATTATGCGTCCTCCGGGTGTTTGTCCTGAAAAAATTGCAGTGGGCGATGCCTATAATAAATACCTGATTTCGGTTTGGGGGTATATTTCTCAACATCCAAAATTAAAAAACCATCCGGCTATTATGTTTGAATTGGCTAATGAACCTGTAAATATTTTGGGTACAGACGGCACATATGGCTCTAGATCACAAGGACATTTTGATAACCTGAAACAATATTTTCAGACTATAGTAGATACAATGAGGGCTAATGGTTGTCAAAGTATTCTATGGGTGCCAGGCTTGGCTTATCAGGCATCCTATAGTGGGTATGCCACTAACCCCATTGAAGGAAGTAATATCGGCTATGCAGTTCATATTTATCCGGGCTGGTTTGGTAGTGGTACCGGCTACGATAACTTCCAGAAAGGTTGGAACGATGATGTGAAACCAGTGGCTAATTTTGCACCAATCTGTGTTACCGAAATGGATTGGGCACCAGCCAAATACAAAGCTTCGTGGGGAAAGGACAGTACCGGAGTAGCAGGAGGAAGGGGTTTTGGGGCTAATTTTAAAAAAATTACCGACGATTCAAAAAACGTAAGTTGGTTGTTGTTTACCGATCCCTGGCGACTTGCCCAGTTTACCGGAATTCCGCCTGCTGCGGGTGATACCTGTACATTTCTCAACGACCCTCAGGCTTGTCCATTGCCATGCTTTAACTGGTATAAAGATTATGCTTTAGTCAATTATCCTCGTCCCGATTTTGCTTATCAAAGTAAAAGCGACAACGGAAACGGTACGTTTACTAATCCGGTTGTTTTTGGCGATTTTCCCGATCCTGATGTGATACGGGTGGGCGATGTTTACTACATGTCTACCACCACCATGCATCATTTTCCGGGTGCCACTATTTTAAAATCATACGATTTGGTAAACTGGGATTATTGCAATAATCCTCTGGATAAAATTGAATCCACCGACTGCTACAATTTGGAGGGCTGCAACCGTTACAGTCGTGGACAGTGGGCAAGTAGTTTGCGTTACCACAAAGGTAAGTTTTATATGCATTTTAATACCCTCGATGATGGAAGTTACCTGCTTACAGCTACCGACCCCGAAGGAACCTGGACAAAACAAAAGCTGTCAAAATCCTTTTACGATGCAGGTCTTTTTTTCGATGATGATGACAAAATCTACATTGTTTATGGAATCAATAACTTGCGAATTGCTCAGCTGGATGATAATTTCAATGTAGTAAAAGATCAGGCCATTGCGCTTGGAAATGTACAGGATGGAATTGTAAATACAGGAACGGAAGGAAGTCATTTATATAAAATAAACGGGTATTATTATATTTATGCTACTACCGGAGGATACTATGCTACTCAGGTGGCGTATCGCTCAACGTCTATTTTTGGTACCTATGATGAAAAAGAAGTGTTCAACCACAATCGAATTCATCAGGGAGCTTTGGTGCAGACACAAAAGGGTGAATGGTGGACAATACTATTTGCCGATAAAGGCGCTTATGGCCGTTTACCCATGTTAATGCCGGTTTCATGGGTCGACAATTGGCCTATGGTTGGAGTAAACGGAAAGGATTTAGGTACTTACACCAAACCTAATGTAGGCAAAACCTACCCTTCCACTTGTTTGCCAACCAACGATAATTTCAGACATTACAAACTGGCGCCTCAATGGGAATGGAATCATAACTCTGATAACTCCAAATGGTCTTTAGTGAAACGAGCGGGTTTCATGCGCTTAGCCACTGTCAATGTTACTGACAGCCTAACCAAGGCCAGAAACACTCTGACACAGCGCATTCTCGGATTCCCCAACAATCAGAATCTGTCGTACGGAACAGTAAAAATGCACATCGCTAACATGAAAAATGGAGATGTGGCCGGCTTAGCTGTTTTTCAGGATCCATACGCCTATTTAGGCGTAAAAATGCTGAACGGACAAAAGAATATCGTTTTTCTAAACTCCGGAACTAAGACACAACAGGCCGGAGCGTCGATAAATGATAGTATTATCTATTTCAGAGCCATTGCCAACTACAGCACCAGCAAAGCCGATTTCTTTTACAGTACCGATAATGTCACCTACAATGCGGTGGGGTCATTGGACATGAAATATCAGTTATCTGTTTTTGTAGGAAACCGTTTTTGCATATTTAATTATGCAACAGCCTCTTTGGGTGGCTATGTGGATGTGGATTGGTTCTCGACAGATAAAGATTTTTCAGAAAACAATTTCTTCGATGCTTCTTTTGCTGGATACAATGAAGATGCACTTACATTGAACGAGATAAAAACGGACAAAACTAACCTTAGCGTAATAACCGGAAGTTCGAAAAGTTTTACTATTACGGCTGTATTTAAAGACGGACATACTGAAGATGTTACACTCGGTGCAACTTATGCTGTTTCAAATCCTGCTGCTTTAATCATAAAAAACGGTCAGTTAATTGCGAAATCAAACGGGGAAACCGCTGTAACAGTGACTTATCAGGGGGGAATAGGTGAAACCAAAAGTATTATTCTCAATGTAAAGTCAAGCTACTTCCCTTTAACTACTGATTTATTTAACCCATCCATTTATGGTACGGGGACTTTCAATGAAACAACAACTACATTGGTTACTGGTCAGTATGGCTTTGGCGGATGGAATTATAGTTCTGGTGTTGATTTATCTAATTATAGATACCTTGTTGCAAAACTAAGTAGTGTGGCTTCAAATGGTGCTTCGTTAAGGGTTTTTGACGAGAGCAGCTATTGGTCGAAAGCTGCTCTGGCTGATTTTGGATCGGCAAAACAAGTTGTGATTGACCTTTCCAATTCATACAAAGCAGGAACAACCACTCTGATTGATGCTTCACACATCTATATGGTAGGATTCTGGTCTAATGGTGGTTCTTCAATCATAATAAACGATGTTTATGTAACCAACAACAGCGATTATTCAAAACCATTAGCCACCGATCCCATTATTTCAATAAGTTCGAACCCAACAGTAGGTGGCACGGTAAAAGGCGGAGGAATATATAGTAAAGGCTCAACCTGTACAATAACTGCCACTCCGACAACAGGTTATACCTTTGCCAGCTGGACCGTTAATGGAGCAGTGGTTTCGTCAAACGCCATTTATACTTTTACGGTGAACGATTCCCGTACGCTGACAGCTAATTTCTCGCTCAGCAACAACAACTACAAGGTAAAAGCAGTGAATTGCACCTGTAATGATAGTAATGATGGGGCTATCAATATAACCTTTGCTCAATCACTTAATTATACTGTTGTTATTACCGGTAATAATTACACGAGTACCAGTACGGTATCAAGTGCTTATAGCATTGGCGGATTAGCAGCCGGCACATACAATGTGAATATAACTTCGGAAAGCTTAGCCGGTTATCAGCTTAATTTCACTGTAGTTGTTTCCCAGCCGGAAGAATTGAACGTACAGAAAGTTAAAGAAGCAAACAATTCCGCAATTTATACGCTGAGTGGTGGTGAGAATTATTATGTATCGGTTAATGACAAAACAGTAGTTACACAGTCGAACTCGATGGAAATTGCGCTTCAAAAAGGGGCAAATCATATAAAAATCCAAACTGACAAAACCTGCCAGGGAATTTTTGAAGAAACAATTTACTTTGATGATCAGGGTCACATTGAGCTGTTTCCTAATCCTACCGATGGAAATATAACCATAGGTGTATCCGGCAAAGACGAACTGGTAACGGTGGAAATTACTTCTTTGAGCGGATATCATTTATACAAACAGCAAATGACCGTAAAAGACAATAGATTGATACATATTAATGCAACAAATCTTGCCAGTGGTATTTATTCCGTAAAAGTTTATGGAACAAATATTAACGGTATGGTGAAAATGGTAAAGAAATAACAAAGTGAAAACGACTGAATTTATGCAACCCAAATATTTATTTTCAATAGCAGCACTTGCTACAATTATTCTGTTCAACGCTTGTGGCGAACCGGGGGAAGAACCTGTCCCCACTCCCACTCCCGGAGTTGTTGTTTTACTCACTCCTTCAGACAATACACCTTGTTTGAAAAATACAACCGGATCAGGAAATACAGCATCCGTTAACTTTACATGGACTGCTGCGACTGATGCAGCAAGTTATCAGTTGGACATTGTGAATTTGAATACACAAATCACTACAACTTATAAAACTACTTACTTATCGTACAGAACCAACCTCGAAGTGGGTATGCCTTATTCGTGGAAAGTAGTTGCCATCAATACTACCGGCAACACAAGTAGTTCTGTCTGGAAATTCTACCTGGCCGGAATAGCTTCAAGCAGCTATACTCCCTACCCTGCCGACCTGACAGCACCGTTTGCTGGATCAGTGATAAATTCCAACGGCACGGCTTCGGTAACAGTCACATTTCAATGGACAGCAGGCGATCCGGATAATGACATAGCAACTTACACCCTGTTTTTAGACAATACCGACGCGTCAACACAAGTTCTGACTTCGCTAACAACAGTTTCAACCACCCAAACGCTGGAAAGCGGCAAAACCTATTATTGGAAAATTCGCACCACTGATAAAGTAGGCAATAGTTCTGTTTCGGCGGTCAGTTCGTTCCAAATAAAATAAGTTTTACGTTATTTTATTGTTTTGAAAAAGAGAAGTCGTATTGACTTTTTATTACATCGCTCCTCCGGGGCTTTTGTTTCAACGAAATTAATATTACTACCTCCCGATAGATATTCGGGAGGTAGAAGTATGAATAGTTCAAAAGCATAACCAAGTAAGCCAAATAGATTTTACAAATTGATACTGATGTATTTAAAAATGGAAATGAAATGTCTATTTTTTAATTACATAAAAATAAGTGGGATTCTATCTTTGTGTGAGGTATTTAATCGGAAATATAATTGTTCAGTATTAATAAATAGTAGTGAATTCTAAACACGAAATCACTTATTTCAAATTTCATAGTATGACTAAAATTAAATTATTTACAACTGTTTTAGGTTGTTTTATTACATTGGTAGGTTTTGCTGGTTGCAAACATAAAGAGGATGTCAGTTTAAAGGATGCTTTTAAGAATAAGTTCCATATAGGAGTTGCGCTTAATAAATCTCAGATATTGGGAGAAGACATTAAAGCTAATCAAAATGTATTGAGTCAATTCAATTCAATAGTAACCGAAAACTGCATGAAAAGTGGAGAATTACAGGTCGTTGAGGGTAAATTTGATTTCACATTAGCTGATAAGTTTGTCGATTTTGGTTTAAAAAACAATATGTTCCTTATCGGGCACACACTTATTTGGCACTCGCAAACACCCCGTTGGTTTTTTGTGGATAAAGAAGGACAAACTGTATCGCGTGAGGTTCTGATTGAACGCATGCGTACTCATATTTACACTGTTGTAAAACGCTACAAAGGCAAAGTAAAAGGGTGGGATGTAGTAAACGAAGCAATAGAAGATAATGGTTCCTGGCGCAACAGCAAATTCTATCAGGTTCTGGGTGAGGATTTTGTAAAATTGGCATTTCAGTTTGCACATGAGGCTGACCCTGATGCCGAATTGTATTACAACGACTACTCTATGGCACTCGAAGGCCGACGAAATGGTGTGTTAACGTTGGTAAAATCGCTTCAGAAACAAGGAGTTAAAATAACAGGTATTGGCATGCAGGGACATATAAGTATGGATTCGCCATCGATTACAGATTTTGAAAAGAGTATTGTCGCATTTTCGGAACTGGGGTTAAAAGTAATGATTACCGAACTGGATTTGAGTGCTTTGCCATCGCCATGGTCCAACATGGGTGCGAATATATCTGATGTCGTTGCATATCAGGAAAAAATGAACCCATACACTAAAGGCTTGCCTGTGGAAGTGGAAACAGCTTGGGAAAACCGTTTTCTTGATTTTTTTAAACTATTTCTTAAACACAAGGATAAAATTAGCAGGGTCACTTTGTGGGGTGTAAGCGATGCAACTTCGTGGAAAAACGATTTTCCCGTTAAAGGTCGAACTGATTATCCTTTGTTGTTCGATAGAGATAATCAACCTAAACCTATTTTGAAAAAGATAATTAAAATAGCTAATGAAGCAGGGAATTAAATTGATAGTTTGACTATTGAGTGCCTGTAAAAATCAGTTATTTACATATAAAACGAGCATTAAAACAGGCGTTTAAACCAAAAGACCATGTTCGTTGCGAGTTCCATGTGACAACTAAAAAACAAATGTTTACATATGAAAAACAAAATATCATCATTATTGGTAGCATTTTTTATAATGCAAACAGCAATTGGTCAGCTTTATAAAGCTGCTCCTGAAGATTTTGATATTCCGAGAACCGGAATCCAACACGGCAAAATTGATACAATAGTATATAATTCCACTACTGTTGGTAATGCCCGCAGAGCCTTGATTTATACTCCTCCGGGATATTCAAAAACAAAAAAATACCCAGTTCTTTACCTGCTTCACGGGATTGGTGGCAACGAAAAAGAGTGGTTCACTCAGGGAAAACCTCAGGTGATTCTGGATAATCTTTATGCCGACCAAAAAATTGTTCCAATGATTGTGGTTTTACCTAACGGACGTGCTATGAAGGACGACCGTGCAGTGGGTAATATTATGGAAGGGTCAAAAGTTCAGGCATTTGCTACTTTCGAAAAAGATTTGCTCAACGATTTGATTCCATATATCGAAAAAAACTACCCGGTACTTAAGAATCAGGAAAATCGTGCTCTGGCAGGACTTTCGATGGGTGGCGGACAGTCATTGAATTTTGGACTTGGCAATCTGGATACTTTTGCCTGGGTGGGCGGTTTTTCGTCAGCTCCGAATACAAAAGAGCCACAGGAATTGCTTCCAAGCGCAGAAAATGCTAAGAAAAAGTTGAAACTTCTTTGGATTTCGTGCGGTGACAAAGACGGACTGATTACTTTCAGCAAACGTACTCACGATTATTTGCTCACTAATCTGGTTCCACATGTCTATCAGGTAATTCCCGATGGATTCCACGATTTTAAAGTCTGGAAGCAAAACCTTTATATGTTTTCACAGCTTTTGTTCAAACCTGTTACACCCGCATTGATTGAGCAATACAGCAATATACCTGAGTAGAAAACAGTTCCGGGTTTAGATTAAAAAAAATGGATTAGAATGTATAAAGTAATTTTAGTTTTGTTGGCTTTTTGTTTGTCGCATCCAAGTACTGGAGCTGCAAGAAAAAAGCGGAAGCAACCGGAAATAAACCATGCTGCTTTTTATACCGGAAAATACCGCAATGCTTTTCTTGAAGCAGGGTATAATAAAAAAGAAATAGACCAGAAGATTGAGAGTGTTTATAAAGATCTTTTTGAAGGTCCGAATCGGATTTACTTTGAGGTTGGAGACTCAATGGCCTATGTATCTGATATAAAAAATAACGATGCTCGTACCGAAGGTCTTTCGTACGGCATGATGGTGTCTGTTCAGCTCGAAAAAAAGGAAGTGTTTGACCGTATATGGAGATGGTCAAAAAAGTATTTACAGCATCAAAGTGGCCCCCGGGAGGGCTATTTTGCGTGGAGCTACGATCCGGTTAGGATGAAACAGAACTCGCCGGGTTCAGCTGCGGATGGTGAACTTTATTATATTACCAGTTTGCTCTTTGCTTCAAATCGTTGGGGTAACAATACAGGTATTAATTATTATGCCGAAGCTCGTAGAATACTGGATGCCATGTGGAAAAAAGATGGAACTGGTAATATATACAATTTGATTAATGTAGAACACAAACAAATCACATTTGTTCCAGAGGGTGACGCCTACAACTGGACGGATCCATCGTATCATCTGCCTGCGTTTATGGAAGTTTGGGCCATGTATGCAAAAGATGGGCACGAACAATTTTACAAAGATTGTGCTGATACTTCACGCGTATTTCTGCACAGGGCTTGTCATGCTGTTACCGGCTTAAATGCTGATTACACAGAGTTTAGTGGTGCACCTCACTCTACACATTGGATGCCGGCAGCATTTCGTTACGATTCATGGCGTGTGCCAATGAATATCGCTATGGATTATTATTGGTTTGGCAAAGACAAAAAATGGCAGGAAGATTATGCAAAACGTATTCAGACTTTTTTCAAATCGAAAGGAATTGACACTTTCCATGACCAGTTCAACCAGGATGGGTCAAAACCGGAATATATTCTGAAAGCAGGGACAAATTTTCAACGGTTAAGACATTCGATTGGATTGATTGCTACGGCTACTTCAACCAGTCTTATCAACCAGGATAAAGATTATATCCATAAACTGTGGAATGCAAAATTAGAACCATATGATGATGGCTATTTCGATCCGTATTACGATGGTTTATTGTATATATTTAGCTTAATGCATTTAAGTGGTAAATATCAAGTGATTGTGCCAGCAAAACAATAAAATTACTCAGCACCTCTCTATTTGTCTAAAAATAACATAATTTATAAAGATGAAAAATAATAATTTAAAATCAATTTTTTGGAAAAAAAAACAAATTTTCTTGTTAACCGTTTTTATTGCAGTATTTTCAGTTGCCGCAATTGCCAGCAACAGTAAGAAAAAAACAACTGATGTAAAAAATGCACCTGTATTCTCAAAATTTGTATATCAGGGCGACGATCAGGTATACAAAGATTTTCCGTTGAAAGCCGATGAGTTTTATAACCCCATACTGCAAGGGTGCTATCCCGACCCGAGTATTACCGCTAAGGGTGGCGATTATTATCTGGTATGCTCATCATTTGCCATGTTTCCGGGAGTTCCAATTTTTCATTCTAAAGATTTAGTCAACTGGACACAGATTGGTCATGTGTTGGATAGAACTTCACAACTTCAGGTACAAACTTGCGGTATAAGTGCAGGAATTTACGCTCCTCAAATTTTATATAATTCCAACAACGACACTTTTTATATGATTACTACCCAAATTGCCGGCGGTATTGGCAATATGATTGTAAAAACTAAGGATCCGCTCAAAGGTTGGAGTGACCCGATAAAGTTGAATTTTGATGGAATTGACCCATCAATTTTCTTTGACGAAAATGGGAAAGCATATATCGTACACAACGATGCTCCGGACAAAGGCAAAGAACTGTACAACGGTCATCGTGTCATTAAAATTTGGGAATATGACGTAGATAAAGATCAGATTATTCCGGGAACAGATAAGATTATTGTAGATGGTGGGGTTGATCTTTCGAAAAAACCAATTTGGATTGAAGCTCCTCATATTTATAAAAAAAATGGCAAGTATTATTTAATGTGTGCTGAAGGTGGAACTGGAGACTGGCACAGTGAAGTGATTTTTGTCAGCGATAGTCCTAAGGGACCGTATAAGCCGGCTATAAATAATCCTATATTATCGCAGAGATATCTGAATCCTAAAAGGGCTAACATGGTTGATTGGGCTGGACATGCCGATTTAGTAAAAACTCCTGAAGGAAAATATTATGGCGTATTTTTGGCTATTCGTCCCAACGAAAAAGGCCGAGTAAATAGTGGTCGTGAAACATTCTTCCTGCCTGTAGACTGGTCTGGTGAATTTCCTGTTTTCGAAAATGGATTAGCGCCTTTGGAACCGAAACTAAAAATGCCTGTCGGCGTAGAAAATAAAACAGGAAAAAATGGATTTTTTCCAAATGGAAACTTTACTTTTGCCGAAGATTTTGTTGCTACAAAATTAGACTACAGATGGATTGGGCTGAGAGGTCCGCGCGAGGATTTTATTTCTGTAACAAAAAAAAGCCTGGTAATCAATCCTTTTTCTGTGAACATAAAAGAAGTAAAACCCACTTCTACACTTTTCTATCGCCAGCAACATATTAATTTTACGTCTACCGCAACACTTAATTTTATTCCAAAATCGGAAAAAGAGTTGGCAGGTATAACTTGTTTGCAAAGTGAGAAATTCAACTATGTATTTGGAATTACAAAAAAAGATAAAGATTTTTACCTGTTACTCGAAAGAACTTTCAGTGGAAAATCTACTATTGTGGCAAGTATTAAAATTGATGTGAAAAATCCTGTGCAGTTGAAAGTGAAAGCCGTAAGCGATAATTACGAATTCAGCTATTCTACCAATGGAACTGATTTTGTAAATGTTGGCGGAACTGTTTCGGGCGATATTCTTTCGACCAATGTAGCAGGAGGTTTCACCGGAGCCATGATCGGGTTGTACGCCACTTCGGCAAATGATGCAATACCGCAGTAATTTAGAATGAAAAATTAAGTGATTTATCAAATATAATGTCGTATTTTGAACGCTGGGTCGCCAGGATATATAGAGCTCTCTTGACTTTTTAATGATAGTTTAATGTCGCTCCTATAGCTTAAAAAAAGACGATATAATCCATACTACCATAATATTGCTCCATTTGGAGCAATATTAGAGCTTCGGAGAAGCAATTCCCGATAACCATCAGGAGGTAGAATATTTATTTGAATGAATAAAATGCCATTTGCAACATTTGTGGTATTTAAAGTCAAAATATCAACAACTTAAATAACTAATAAATGAAATTAAAACTCCTGTTAATAATTTGTTTTTCACCTTTTCTTTGCCTGGGACAAGTTGTGAAAAGTTTTAAACAGTTGCCCGACAGAGTAAATGTTACCATGTCGGATGGAACACTCAGTATTTCTCCCCTGGCCGACAATGCGGTAAGGATAAAATTCTACAAAGGGGCTGAAGAAACTCTTCCGGAGCTTGTTTTTACTTCGGGGGGGGCAACTCCTGCCTTTCAGGTTATAGATTCGCCTTCCAGGATTGAAATTAAAGCCTACAAAATAATTGTTTTGCTTGACAAGCTAACAGGTAAACTTTCATACACCGATAATGCCAGCAAGGTATTCCTGAGCGAAAAAGCCGGTGCCAGAAAACTAACTCCCGATTTCATTCAGGGTGAAGCTTGTTTTGCGGCAGAGCAGAGTTTTGAATCGCCTGCCGATGAATCGATTTTCGGTTTGGGTCAATTTCAGGATGGACAATACAACCTGAAAAACGTTGCCCGACGATTGACGCAGGTGAATACACAAATTGCTATTCCATTTATTTATTCAAGTAGAGGCTATGGTTTGCTGTGGCATCAGTATGGACTCACCGATTTTAATCCGGCAGAAAATTTTATTGCACTCCAAAAACTGGAGCAATCAACTACCGGAAATAGTCAAATGGCCGAAGTAACCACTACTTCCGGCACTCAAAAAGTGTCTCAAAATCAATCCATATACCAGGGTAAGTTTAATGTTCCGGCAGATGGTGAATATTCTATTTTTCTGGATTTGGGCGATATGGGCAACCGTCACTTTGTGGTTATCGATGGAAAACCTTGCATCGACCAGAGTAATATGTGGCTTCCTCCAACTTCCGGAACATTGGTAAATCTAAAGGCAGGAGAGCATGAGGTACAGGTGCTTTGTAAATCAAACAACACACCAAAATTGTCGTGGAAGCAGGCAGATAACTTCACCACATTTCATTCACCCGTTGCTAAATCACTTGATTATGTGGTGTTTTACGGGCCATCAGCCGATAATGTGATTGCCACTTACCGTAATTTATCGGGTAATGCACCCATGTTCCCCAAATGGGCGTATGGATTCTGGCAATGCCGCGAACGATATACTTCCGGCACACATTTGGTGGAAACAGTGAAGGAATTTCGTAAAAGAAATCTTCCTGTGGACGTAATTGTTCAAGATTGGCAATACTGGGGTGATAGAGGTTGGGGAGTTCCTCAATTCGATGAAAAAAATTACCCCAATCCTGCCGGTTTTATAAAAGAATTGCATGATCTGAATGCGCATTTCAATATTTCCATTTGGTCGAATCCGGATAAAAATTCAACAATAGGAAAAGAGTACGTAGCAAAAAACCGGTATATTCCCAACACTAAATGGTTAGATTATTTTAACCCAGAAACCCGAAAGGAATACTGGAATACATTGAAATTGAATATGTTTGACAATGGTATTGATTCGTGGTGGATGGATGCTGTTGAGCCGGAGAATGATGCTCTGAAAGGGGAGAAAACACATATTGGCGCTGGTGATTTTTATCGCTTGACCTACCCATTGATGGTTAGTCAGGCTGTGTACGAAGGTCAGCGTGAGTGCTCTTCCGATAAACGCGTTTGTATTCTTACCCGTTCGGCTTTCTCGGGGCAGCAACGATATGGTGTCATCAATTGGTCGGGCGATATAGGCTATACGTGGGATATATTTAAAAATCAGATTGTTGCAGGACTAAATTATACCATTACAGGATTGCCGTATTGGACTACAGATATTGGCGGATTTTTCCGTCCGGGTCGCTCACAATATACCGACGAAAAATACCACGAATTACTGACCCGTTGGTATCAATGGGGAACATTCAACCCTATTTTCCGTATGCATGGTTACCAAACAGAAACCGAACCATGGAAATTCGGACAAAAAGTGGAGGATAATATGCGTAAGATGCTGAATCTACGTTACCGACTGCTTCCTTACATTTATTCCGAAGCATGGCAGGTTACTAAAAACGGTTCAACCATTATGCGTCCGTTGGTGATGGATTTTAACGGTGACACAGCTGCTGTTAACAGTCAGTTCCAGTATATGTTTGGAAAATCGATACTTACAGCTCCTGTTACAACAGCGAATGTGACTCAATGGGATGTGTATTTACCAAAAGCTGCAGGTTGGTTCGATTTCTGGACCGGAAAACATTTCAAAGGAGGTCAAACTGTAAAAACGGATGCACCGTTGGATAGAATTCCATTGTTTGTAAAAGCAGGGTCTATTATTCCTATGGGTAAAATAATCCAACACAGTGCTGAAAAATCGGACACACTTGAAATCCGCGTGTATAAAGGTGCCAATGGTAAATTTGATTTGTACGAAGATGAAGGTGATAATTATAATTATGAAAAAGGTAAATATACCATTATTTCGTTCAAGTGGAATGAAAAGGCACAAACGCTTACTATTAGTGATAAACAAGGCAATTATCCGGGTAGTTTGAAGAAACGAGTTTTCATTATTGTTTATATAAGTCAATATAAGAGATCAAGAGTCGACGAGAAAGTATCTAAAAATAAAATTTCCTATTCTGGTAAAAAGATTGTTATTTAAACACATGTCTGATTAAAAATCCCATGAAACGAGCATTAACACAGGCTTTCACCAAAGACCATGAAAATCTGGTATACGAGTTCCATGTGACCTTAAAAAAACAATAATTTTCACATGAAACAAAAAGTTCTATTATCATTATTCATCATTCTCAGTTTTAGCATTGCTAAAGCTCAAAATCCGATAATTTTTTCTGATGTACCTGATATGTCGATGATTCGTGTTGGCGACACGTATTACATGGCAAGTACCACTATGCACATGTGTCCGGGTGTGCCCATCATGAAATCGAAGGATCTTGTGAACTGGGAAATGCTTAACTATGCCTATAATACACTGGGCGAAATGGATGAATTGAGCCTCATTAATGGAAAAAGCAATTACGGAAAAGGTACTTGGGCTAGTAGCCTCCGTTATCACAATGGGACCTATTACATCGCAACCTATGCTCAAACAACTGACAAAACTTATATTTTCAGAACCAACGATATTGAAAAAGTTCAGTGGAAGATGAACGAGTTCAAGCCTGGATACCACGACTGCACACTGGTTTTTGACAAGGATCGTGCGTACCTGATTACCGGTGGAGGAAGATTGAAAATCATTGAACTGAACGATGATTTGACCGGTGTTAAAGCTGGTGGAATAAATCAGGTTCTTATCGAAAATGCAAGTGCCCCTTCGGAACCAAATATGCTTCCGGCTGAAGGATCGCAGCTTTTCAAACACGAAGGTAAATATTACTTGTTCAATATTTCATGGCCTCGGGGAGGTATGCGCACCGTACTTGTTCACCGTGCCGACAATCTTATGGGTCCATGGGAAGGTCGTTTAGCCCTTCAGGATAAAGGCGTTGCGCAAGGGGGAATAATTGATACCCCTGATGGTCGATGGTTTGCCTATTTATTTCAGGATCATGGATCGGTAGGGCGTATTCCCTATCTGGTGCCCATGAAGTGGGTTGATGGTTGGCCGGTAATTGGTGTCGATGGCAAGATTCCCGATACGCTCGATTTGCCTGCCAGCAAAGGTTTACTTCCGGGTATTGTGAATAATGACGAGTTTAAACGCAAAAAAGGTGAACCTGCGCTGCCATTGGTATGGCAATGGAATCATAATCCGGATAATAAGCTATGGTCGGTTACCGAACGTAACGGTTTTTTACGTCTCAAAACCGGAAGAACAGATTCTCTTTTCTTAAAATCGAGAAATACATTGACACAGCGTACTTTTGGCCCTACTTGTACAGGAATAACTTTACTTGATGTTTCAAAATTGAAAGATGGAGATTTTGCAGGATTGTGCGCTTTCCAACGCAAATTTGGTTTAGTGGGTGTAAAAGTGCAAAACGGAGCCAAATATGTTTATATGGTGAGCAACAAAACCGATAAACCAACCGAATTACAAAGTATTCCACTGTATCAAAACAAAATTTACCTCAGAATTGAATGTGATTTTCGTAATAAAATTGATGTGGCTAATTTCTTCTATAGTCTCGATGGAAAAACATGGAACCTTATTGGCGGTCCACTCAAAATGGAATACACATTGATAGAACATTTTATGGGTTATCGTTTCGGATTATACAATTATTCCGCCAAAAATCCGGGTGGATATGCCGATTTTGATTATTTCCATATTACCGATAAAATTTCAGAAAATCAATAAGGTCAATATCTTAATTCAAATTACGTTGGATAAAATGAAGCAATGGCATTTTCTTGTATTCGGTTTTGCAATTACATTGTCATTTATAACTGTGAATGCTCAAAATCCGATCATACACAATCAATTTAGTGCCGATCCTACAGCCCGGGTTTTTAACGGAAAAGTATATCTTTATCCTTCGCACGATATAAAGACGCCCGAAGGAAAAAATCTTCGGAAGGATTGGTTTTGCATGGCCGATTATCATGCTTTTTCGTCCGAAAACCTGACCCATTGGACCGATCATGGTGTTATTGTTAGCCAGGACAAGGTAAAATGGGTCGATTCAACTTCGTACAGCATGTGGGCACCCGACTGTGTAGAGCGTAACGGAAAATACTATTTTTATTTTCCGGCCAATACCAATCAGGTAGACGCTAATGGTCGAAAAGGTTTTGGTATTGGGGTGGCTATTGCCGATAAACCAGAAGGGCCCTATATTCCACAGGATGAACCTATAAAAAATGTAAAAGGTATTGATCCTAATGTGTTTATTGATAAGGATGGTCAGGCCTATCTCTATTGGTCGCAGGGCAATATTTACGGAGCAAAACTAAAAGAAAATATGACTGAACTTGATTCTGAACCTGTTATATTCGATAATCTGCCGAAAAAAGGATTGAAAGAAGGTCCGTTTCTTTTTGAACGAAATGGAAGTTATTACCTCACATTTCCACATGTTGAAAATAAAATAGAACGACTGGAATATGCTATGGGAGACAATCCCTTAGGACCTTTCAAAATGGTTGGAGTAGTTATGGACGAAGCCCCCAACGGTTGTTGGACAAACCATCATTCGTTTGTAAACTTCAAAAATCAATGGTATTTATTCTATCATCAAAACGACTGGTCGCCCAACTTTGACAAAAACCGTTCGGTTCGCATCGACAGTTTGTTTTTTAATACCGACGGAACAATTCAGAAGGTGAAACCTACTTTACGCGGAGTGGGAATAACAAAAGCCACAGATAAAATTCAGTTAGACAGATACAGCCTTATCAGCGATAAAGGTGCAACGATTGCTTATAACGATACGCTGAATTATTTCGATGGTTGGAAAACCATTTTCTCAGAAAAAAACTGCTGGGTTCAATACAACAGTGTTGATTTTGGTGCTGAAAATTATAAATGGATTGAAATAAAATACCTTGCAAAAAATGGTGGAATAGTAGGCTTGAGTTTGAATCAGCCACAATCAAAAGTTGTAACAAAGATAAATCTTGCAGCTGGAACCGGTTGGCAAACTGCCCGGGTAAAAGTAAAAGGAATGAAAACAGGCATTCAAAATATAATATTTTCTAATGCAGGAAATAAAGCTATTGAAATTGACTGGATTAGCTTTAAACAATATAAAATGAACCCATGAAACGAAATCAAATCCTTTTGGTTCTTTTTACAATTGTAGCATTGTGTTTTTCATCCACTGTATCTGCTCAAAATAATACGCCAGCCTCTTCACCCACAGTGAGAACTGTTGAAGACGGTGGTACCGGTTCTTACAGCGCCATTATGTGCACCGACAATAGTTTGGCAACGCACACCATTTTTCGCCCGAAAGATTTAATTGCGTTTGGCAAGCAAAATAAACTGCCCATTATAGCCTGGGGTAATGGTGCTTGTGCTAATTCCCCCTGGGAACATGTGAATTTTTTGTCGGAAGTAGCTTCGTATGGTTTTTTGGTTATTGCCATAGGGCCTATGCCACAGGAAGGCGAAAAGGGTGGTGGGAAATCAACTTCTTCGCAAATGACCGATGCCATCAACTGGGCTATTGCTATGAACAGCGACAAAAACAGTCTGTTATTCAATAAAATTGATATATCAAAAATTGCCGTAAGCGGGATGTCATGTGGCGGTTTACAAACGCTCGAAATTGCTTCTGATCCTCGGGTAACCACAACTGTTGTTTGTAACAGCGGTATTTTTGTCAATCCCGGTAACGGATTCCCCGGAATGCCCAACCTGAAAAAGGATGATCTTATAAAGTTGCACACGCCGACTTTATATCTTTTAGGTGGTGAAAAGGATATTGCTTATGGAAATGGTATGGACGATTATTCCAAAATTAATCACGTTCCGGTTTTCGTTGCCAACATGGATGTGGGTCATGGAGGAACTTATGGACAGCCTCATGGTGGTGAGTTTGCCAAAGTGGCAACTGCCTGGTTCAAATGGCAACTGAAAGGCGACAACGAAGCAGGTAAATTTTTTATCGGAAATCCTTGCGGATTGTCTCAAAACCCGGCATGGAAAGTTGATAAAAAGAAGATTCCCTGAGAATAACTTTTAAGACAAAAGGATTAACTTAGGAATAGGGTAGCCTAGACATTCGTCATTAAATACTAGAAATTCAATTATATACCAACAAGATTTTAATTTTGTAATTTCACAACTTATAGTTACAAGGTATAACTTACACAACATATTAATAAAAAGTCACTTATGAAGATAAATAGATTTGCTTTATTACTTACAACTTTTACGTTTTTTGCTACAAATTTTTCTCTTAGGGCTGTTGATTCATGGAAGAATACAACATTAAGTTTTGAGGAACGTACCAACGATTTGGTTTCCCGATTGACAATTGAAGAAAAAACGCAACTTATGCGTTTTGATTCTCCAGCTGTTGACCGGTTGGGAATTCCAGCCTACAACTGGTGGAACGAATGTCTGCACGGAGTAGCCCGTTCGGGCTTGGCAACAGTATTTCCTGAGGCAATAGGCATGGCAGCTGCGTGGGACAAGGAACTGATGTTTTCCATTGCCAATGTAATTTCCGACGAAGCCCGTGCGAAGTATAATGATTATCAACGTCAGGGGAAATATGGAATCTATCAGGGACTCACATTCTGGACTCCTAATATCAATATTTTTCGTGATCCACGTTGGGGACGAGGCATGGAAACTTACGGCGAAGATCCATTTCTGACAGCCGAAGTGGCAATTCCGTTTATCAAAGGTTTGCAGGGAAACGATCCACGTTATATGAAATTAGTGGCAACCGTAAAACATTTTGCTGTGCATAGTGGGCCGGAATCTACACGACATTCAGCCGATGTTTGGCCAAGTGATTATGATTTGGCTGAAACTTATTTGCCTCATTTTAAAAGGACAGTGGAAGAAGGCGGTGCATATTCGGTGATGTGTGCTTACCAACGGTTGAAAGGAGCGCCATGTTGTGGGAGTCAGTTTTTGGAAAATATATTGCGTAATAACTGGAACTTTCAGGGCTATATCGTTTCCGATTGTGGAGCAATTCAGGATTTCTACGAAAAAAATGCTCACCACATAGTTTCTACACCCGAAGAGGCATCTGCTATGGCAGTAAAAGCAGGAACAGATTTAAATTGCGGCAGTGTTTATGCCAGAAGCTTATTGAATGCTGTAAAACAAGGACTTGTATCGGAATCAGAAATCAATGTATCGGTAAAAAGATTGATTATGGCACGCATGAAACTCGGTCAGTTTGATCCGAACGAGAAAGTGAAATATGCACAAATCCCGCTTTCGGTGGTTGATTGTCAACAACACAAGGATATTGCATTGGAATCGGCTCATAAATCCATGGTTCTGTTGAAAAATAGCGAGAATACGCTCCCTTTTTCAAAGAATGTGAAACGTGTAGCTGTCATTGGACCAAATGCTGATAATCGTGAAATTCTGCTTGGCAACTACAATGGTTATCCATCCAACGAAATTACACCTTTGAAAGGAATCATAGCAAAGCTTCCTAATGCTGAAGTTAACTATGCGCAGGGTTGTCGGCTGGCTGAAGAATTGCCTTGCCTCACAGCAATTTCTTCTCAATATCTATTTACAGATAAATCATTGAAAATAAATGGGTTAAAAGGCGAATATTATACTGGCAAAAAGTTCAAAGGCAAACTGAAACATAAACGTATTGATAAAAATATCGACTTTGTTTGGTGGACAAATGCCCCTTTCAACGATATGCAGCCCGATTCATTCTCGGTTCGTTGGAAAGCTGTACTTGTGCCACCCGTAACCGGCAAATATGCCATAGGTGGAGAGGCTTTCAATGGTTTTGATATTTATGTCGATGGGAAACTGATTATTCATGGTAGACCAAGCGACCACGATCCACGCAAGGAATATGAATTTATTGAACTGGAAGCCGGAAAAAAATATGATATTCAATTTGACTACCCCGAAAATAATACAGAATATGCCACGGCCCGTTTGGTGTGGGATGTTCCAAATCTAAAACTAAAAGAAGAAGCTGTAGAATTAGCAAAAAATTCCGATGTGGTAGTACTTTGCATGGGCTTGAGTCCGTCGCTCGAAGGTGAAGAAATGAAAGTGAAAGTGCCCGGTTTTGATCATGGCGACAGATTGGATATTCAGTTACCAGCCAGTCAGACGGAATTGATTCGCGAAATTCAGAAACTCGGAAAACCAACCGTTTTGGTATTGCTAAATGGTAGCGCCCTGGCATTTAATTGGGAAGCTGAAAATATTCCGGCTATTCTGGAAGCATGGTACCCTGGACAAGCTGGTGGAACTGCCATTGCCGACATCCTTTTTGGCGATTATAATCCTTCGGGACGATTGCCGCTCACTTTCTATAAGAATATCAATCAGATACCAGCTTTCGATGAATACAATATGAAAGGAAAAACCTATCGCTATTTCGAAGATAAACCTTTATATGAGTTCGGTTACGGATTAAGTTACACCACTTTTGAATATGCTTTAAAAAACATTCCAGCCGAAATAAAAACCGGAGAGAAAATTAAAATTGCCGTAGATATAACCAACACGGGCAAAGTCAATGGCGATGAAGTTGTTCAGTTATACGTTTCGTTACCGGATAGCAAGCTTCAAAAAACAGTACGTTCGTTGCAAGGCTTCAAACGCATTTATTTAAAAGCGGGCGAAATGCAAACAGTTGTATTTGAACTTGCTCCGGAACAATTTGCTGCCCGCGATGCGAATAACATTCCTGTGGTTGAAGCAGGGAATGTGCTGATTTCTGTAGGTGGAAAGCAACCCGATGTAGTGTCAATAGCCGATAAAAATGTTGTTGTTAGCCAGGTGAAAGTAGTAGGAGAGAAATTTGTAGTCAATAATTGATTGACCTTGAATCAACTTTTCCAAGTTTAAGAACTTTGGAAAAGTTATTACTATAGAAATAATGAAAAAAAATATTGTATTAGTCTTTGTCTTAACAATTAATTTTTCTGCTTTTGCCGAAGATGGTAGTCGACTTTGGTTGCGATTTTCAGATGTAAATGCTTCTACTTGCAAGTTCTCAGGCATTATAGGTGAGCCAAAATCATTGCATGTCACCGAATTTCAACTAGCGTGGAAAGAAATAACCCAAACAACACTACCTCCGCAAAATGCTATTTCGGATAATAGTTTGATTATTGGCACTATAAAAGATAAATCAATCCAAAATTTGGGATTATCTGCCGAAATAAAAAACTTGGGAACAGAAGGTTATCTTATTCGTTCAATAAATATAAAAGGAAAAAAAACTACCATTATTGCTGCGAATACCGATGCCGGTTTGCTTTATGGAGTGTATGGATTGTTACGGTTAATTCAAACGCAACAGTTCTCGAACAATCTGAATATCACTGAAAAACCTTCGTTTGATATTCGTATACTAAATCACTGGGACAATTTGGATGGAACAGTGGAGCGTGGTTATGCCGGACATTCCATTTGGAAATGGGATGAACTTCCCGGAAAAATTTCACCACGTTACAAAGCGTATGCCCGGGCCAATGCTTTCATTGGCATAAATGCAACTGTTTTGAACAATGTAAATGCTTCACCCAAAATGCTTTCGACTGAAACTCTGGCAAAGGTAAAGGCAGTTGCCGGGGAATTACGACCTTATAATATCAAAGTTTATCTGGCCATTAACTTTTCGTCGCCCAAAGAAATAGGTGGTTTACAAACTGCCGATCCATTGGATAAAAACGTACGAAAATGGTGGGCCGAAAAAGCGAAGGAAATTTACAAAATGATTCCTGATTTTGGTGGTTTTTTAGTAAAAGCGAACTCTGAAGGACTTCCAGGTCCGATGGATTACGGTCGTACGCATGTGGATGGCGCTAATATGTTGGCCGATGTGCTAAAACCTTTTGGAGGAAAAGTGATGTGGCGTGCGTTTGTCTACGAACCGGGCGACGACCGGGTTAAACTTGCTTATAATGAGTTTCATAAGTTCGATGGACTGTTTCGCGACAATGTGATTATTCAGGTAAAAAACGGGCCTGTCGATTTTCAGCCGCGTGAACCATTTAGTCCGCTTTTTGGCGCTATGAAAAAAACGCCACTCATGCCCGAATTGCAAATCACGCAGGAATATCTCGGGCAAGGCAATCATTTGGTGTTTTTAGCTTCTATGTGGAAAGAGTTTTTTGATACTGAAACCTACGCAGAAGGTAAAGGAACAAGCATTTCAAGCATCACAACCGGAAAAGTTTTTCCGCAAAAATTTACCGCCTGTGCCGGAGTGGCAAATATTGGCGAAGATACAAATTGGTGCGGTCATCATTTTGCGCAAGCCAACTGGTATGCTTTTGGACGCTTAGCCTGGAATCCAGGCATAACCTCAGAGCAAATTGCCGATGAGTGGGTGAGAATGACATTCACCTCACCCCCACCACCTCTCCTCAAGGAGAGGGGAGCTGTCGACAGTTGCCTGTTGTCTATAAAAAAAATATTGCTTTCTTCGCACGAAACCACCGTAAACTACATGATGCCACTCGGCTTACATCACATTTTTGCCTGGGGTCATCATTATGGTCCGGAACCATGGTGCGAAGTGCCCGGAGCTCGTCCCGATTGGTTGCCGAAGTATTATCACAAAGCTGATTCGTTTGGATTAGGATTTAATCGTACAACAAGCGGAAGCAATGCTGTAAGTCAGTATTATTCGCCTCTGAAAGAACAATTTAACGATCCGAATGCTTGTCCGGAGAAATACTTACTTTGGTTTCATCATGTTCCGTGGGATTATCGGATGAAAAGCGGTCGAATACTTTGGGAGGAACTTTGCTATAAATATGACGATGGCGTTCAACAAGTACTTGAATATCAGAAAATTTTTGATAAAACAGAGCCATTTATCGATGCTCAACGTTTCAAAGAAGTGCAATCAAAACTCCGTGTTCAAGCTCGCGATGCTGTTTGGTGGAAAGATGCTTGTTTACTTTATTTCCAGACTTTCTCCAAGCGGCCGATTCCGTATAACATTGAACGTCAGGTGTATGAGTTGGAAGATTTGAAAAAAATTAAATTGAGTATGGAACATCATAATTAATGTTCAATCTTAAATAAATACTTTTATAATCACATGATTAAAAATAATTTTCCAACTCAAAAGACACTTAGAAACGCAATTATTACCCTCTGTATATTGTCAACAGGAAATATGTTGGCACAAAATGAAATCAGACAACGTATTTCAATTAACGAAGGTTGGACTTTTTATAAATACGATTCTGAATCGAAAGCCGACAAACTAAAATATGATGTTCGTCCCGAAGTTTCAGGTAGCAAAGAATATAAAATAGCCGATGCAAAACCTACCGAAGCAGTACAGATTACTGCAAATCAGGAAGTTCTTAAGCAATGGGTTTTACCTACAGCTAACCACTTTATTAAAGATCCCGTAAAGCGACATATTCGTCCGGCAGGAAATCCCGGATGTAATTTTCCTTTTGTTCAAAGCAATTTCGATGAAAATAACTGGGAGAAAGTAACGTTACCACACGACTGGGCCATCAAAGGACCTTTCCAAACTGGTAGGGATGCCGAAGTAAGCGGCGGCATGGGGCGTTTGCCGAGTAACGGAGTTGCGTGGTATCGAAAAAAGCTTGATATTCCCACAACGGATGCGGGCAAATCAATATTCCTGGATATTGACGGAGCAATGTCATACAGCATTGTTTGGCTTAATGGAAATCTTGTAGGTGGTTGGCCTTACGGTTATAATTCGTGGCGGGTGGATCTTACTCGTTACATTGTTCCGGGAGGAATTAATCAGTTGGCTATAAGATTGGATAATCCAAACAATTCTTCGCGTTGGTATCCCGGTGGAGGTATTTATCGAAATGTCTGGTTGACAAAAACCAACCCTGTACATGTAGGTCAATACGGAACTTATATTACAACAAAGAATGTTTCTACCTCTTCGGCAACAATAAATTTAGAAGTTACAATCGATAATGATTCAAAAATTACCACAGTTGTTGAAGTAATTACTAACATTTATTCTATAGATCGAAAAGGAAATAAATCAAAAACTGCTGTTCAGCAATTTTCAGGTTTGAAGTCCACAATAGCTGCGGGAGTTAGCGAAAAAGTGAGTAGATCAGTAACCATTCCTAATCCAAAACTTTGGGGACCTTATCCAACACAAACGCCCAACCTTTATGTTGCGGTAACCACTTTGGTACAAAACGGACAACCGATTGATGAATACGAAACCCGCTTTGGTATCCGCTCACTTGAATTTAATCCTGATAAAGGAATTTTTGTAAACGATGAACACATTTCTATTAAAGGTGTAAATCAGCATCACGATTTGGGTGCGCTAGGGGCCGCATTCAATGTGCGGGCAGCCAAACGTCAGTTGGAAATGTTACGCGAAATGGGTTGTAATGCCATTCGTATGTCGCACAATCCACCGGCACCTGAGCTGCTTCAACTTACTGACGAGATGGGATTTCTGGTTATCGACGAAATTTTCGATTCCTGGGAGCGAAAAAAAACGCCGCTCGATTTTCATCTGATATTTCCTGAATGGTCTGAGCCTGACTTGCGTGCATTCATTCGCAGAGACCGAAATTGCCCTTCAGTCATTATGTGGAGTTTTGGGAATGAAGTGGGTGAACAATATACAGCCGATGAAGGGGCTAAAGTCGCAAAACGCTTGTACAATATTATTAAAGAGGAAGACACAACACGCCCCACAACATCAGCGATGAATTATGCCAAGCCGGATATGCCATTACCCGCTGAGCTGGACGTGATCGGATTAAATTATCAGGGTGAAGGAATCCGTCAGGATCCGGAATTTGAAGGAACAGATCGTATTCGCACTGCACCGCAATACGATGCTTTCCATACCAAATTTCCAACCAAAGTAATTTTCAGTAGCGAAACTGCTTCGGCTTTTAGTAGTCGGGGAATTTATTTATTCCCTGTTTCAAAAACTTTAAGTGCACCGGTTCGCGATGGTAGAGGTGGCGATTCAAAGAACTGTCAAGTAAGTTCTTACGAACTTCATGCGGTAGATTTTGGATCGACAGCCGATAAGGTTTTTGCTATGCAGGAAAGTCATCCTTTCGTAGCTGGTGAGTTTGTATGGACAGGTTGGGATCATTTGGGTGAACCTACTCCTTATTACGAATCCCGTAGCGCTTATTGCGGAATTATCGACCTTGCTGGATTTAAAAAAGATCGGTTTTATCTCTATCAATCGCATTGGTGTCCCGATTTTCCAATGGCACATATTCTGCCACATTGGAGCTGGTCGGAACGTGTCGGAGAAATTACACCCGTACATGTTTTTACTTCGGGCGACGAGGCTGAATTGTTCCTCAATGGAAAATCGTTGGGACGCAAGAAAAAAGCTCAATATGAATACCGTCTGCGTTGGGACGACGTGAAATACGAACCGGGAATTTTAACTGTCACTGCCTATAAAAATGGTAAAGAATGGGCAAAAAGCACAATGAAAACCACAGGAAATGCAGCAAAATTAGTTGCCTCATCCGACCGTAAAACCATTTTAGCTGATGGTAAAGATCTGGCATTTATAACTGTGAAAATTGCGGATAAAAATAACCAGATAGTGCCTCGTTCAAGCAATAAAATTGAATTCAGCATTGAAGGGCCCGGTGAAATTCTTGCTACTGATAATGGTGATGCCACTAATATGGTGTCGTTTACATCCAAAGAGCGCGATGCGTTTAATGGATTGTGCCTGGCAATTGTGAAGGCAAAGGCAGGCAGTTCGGGGAATATCAAAATAACTGTAACATCTCCTAATTTGAAACCTGAAAATGTCAATATACTTTGCAAAAAACACATTAGCAAATAAAACAATTCCTAGTTAAAACTATTACAAGCAATTATTTCATTAACAGCTAATTACAATAAACACAAATAAAATGTTTAATTCAAAAAATCTTAATGGCATACAGTTTTATGCTTTCGTATTTCTTTTTTGTACGGTGCTTAATTCAACGAATGTTTTTGGACTTTCAGTTAGCGGTAGTTCAAAAAGATGGGTAGGTACATGGGGTTGTGCACCCTACGCAGCGGGAACTAATACGCCTCCATCACCCTATTTGGCCAATAATACATTGCGACAAATTGTCCGGGTTTCAATTGGCGGCGACACGCTTCGTGTAAAATTTTCGAACGGTACAGGTACAAGCGCTGTTACAATAAATTCGGTAAACATTGCAGTATCGCCCGATGGCACCAAAAGTGCCATTGATGCTTCCACCATTAAACAGTTGAAATTTAATGGTAATGCATCTGTTACGATGGCTGCCGGTACAACGGCTACTTCTGATGCAGCAGCATTTCCATTAACCCCAAACATGCGCTTAGCCATTACCATTTATTATGGTCAGTGCCAGACAAATGCGAATATGACACACCATTATGGTTCGCGTACAAACTCCTACATACTTTCCGGCGACCAAACAGCAAATGTAGCTTTTGCGGGTGCTACCACTGTGGAACGTTGGTATACCATCAATACAATTGATGTATTGGCTCCAACTAACACGGCTGCCATTGCTGCTTTAGGAAATTCAATTACCGATGGATATGGTTTGACAGGTGGACTTCAAAATCGCTGGACCGATATATTTTCACAACGACTTCTTAACAATCCGGAAACATCTCAACTTGGTGTTCTCAATTTAGGTATCGGAGGTACTAATGTGACTACTTCAGGTGCAAGTAGATATCAGCAAGATATTCTTAATCAGTCTGGGCTACGTTATATTATCATCTTTTACGGGGTTAACGATATTGGTGGAAATGTGTCAGCCACAAACATTATTAATTCTTATAAAAAAATGATTAAGGATGCCCATGCACAAAACATAAGGGTTTACGGTGCAACCATTACACCTTTTGGTGGAAATGGTTATTATTCTGCGGCTCATGAAGCAACGCGTAGTGAGGTTAACAAATGGATTCGCACAACTGGAAACTTTGATAAGTATATTGATTTCGATAAAGCAATACGAAATCCGGCTGATACAACAAGAATGCAAACAACATACAACAATGACTGGCTGCATCCTAGTGTAGCGGGGTATAAGTTTCTTGGTGAATCTGTTGATTTGAATTTATTTACTGCGTCGGATACTATTTTTCCAAAAGTAGTTAATACAGGAAATGAGTCGTTCTACTTTGAAGCCGAGCGTTATGTAACTGCAACAGCCGGAACAAACTTCAATGTTATTGACGATGTACTTGCGTCAAACAATAAATACATCACGGTAAAAACCGGCACCGAATCTTCTGCCGCAGCTCCAACTGATAGTGCAGGATTAATTACAATTCCTTTTAATGTAACTAAAGATACAACCTACACCATTTGGGGTCGAATGAATAATTTAACTGCCAATGATGATTCGTTTTGGGTCAAGGTTGATAATGGTTCGTTTCAAATGTGCAATGGCTTGATTACAGGAGACAGCTGGACATGGATGAAAATGATGAGTCAAATTCTTTCAAAGGGAAATCATACTTTGACAATAGGGTATCGCGAAGATGGCGCAAAGCTTGATAAAATATGTATTTCGACTGAGGCAGATACTCCTTCCGGAATGGGTGAAAATGATCCGTTAGCTGGAATTCAAAATTTATCAACAGCTGATAATGGATATACTTTAAGCCATAATTATTCGAATCAAATTTCGTTTGGAATTCCAAATCACACCTTTGTGTCCATCAAATTATATACAATTCATGGTTCCGAAATTACGGAATTGGCAGGAAATGAATATGCCTCTGGCAAACATAATGTTGATTTTTGTGTGAATAATCTTCCCTATGGAATATACATTTATGCTATGAAAGCGAATAATTGCTTTTTGAGCCGAAAATTGATTTTACAGTGAATTTTATTTCCACTATACATACGGAATGGTGATTTTATTCAGAGCGAAAAGTTATTTTTCGCTCTTTTTTGTTCAAGAAATGTATCTGTAATTACTATTGCCTTTTCCTGCATTTTTTGTACCTTTGTGCTCTCAAAAATTATAATCATAACTCATTCATTAATACCTTTTTGCGGTCAGGGGTATTTAAAACACGTATAAACTTATGTTTGAATCTCTTAGTGAAAGACTGGAACGGTCGTTTAAAATCCTGAAAGGGGAAGGTAAAATTACCGAAATTAATGTGGCTGAAACGCTGAAAGACGTGCGTAAAGCCTTGTTGGATGCCGACGTAAACTACAAAATAGCCAAAACATTTACCGAAACGGTAAAAGAAAAAGCCCTCGGGCAAAACGTACTCACATCGCTGAAACCAAATCAGTTGATGGTGAAAATTGTGCATGACGAACTGGCTGAACTTATGGGTGGCGCCAGCGTGGATATTAACCTGAAAGGAAATCCTTCGGTAATTTTAATGTCCGGTTTGCAAGGTTCGGGTAAAACTACTTTCTCCGGTAAGTTAGCTAATTTGCTGAAAACTAAACGCAGCAAAAATCCTTTGTTGGTAGCTTGTGACGTATATCGCCCAGCAGCTATCGAACAGTTGAAAGTACTTGGCGAACAACTTGGAGTACCTGTTTATTCTGATCTGGAAAGCAAAAATCCGGTTGCTATTGCCGAAGCTGCGATTAAATATGCCAAACAACATGGCAACGATGTAGTGATTGTCGATACTGCCGGCCGTTTGGCAATTGACGAAGCCATGATGAAAGAGATTGCTGCGATCAAAAAAGCAATCAATCCTCAGGAAATTTTATTCGTAGTGGATTCCATGACCGGACAGGACGCTGTAAATACGGCGAAAGAATTCAACGACACACTTGATTTTGGCGGGGTAATCCTGACTAAACTCGACGGTGATACCCGTGGTGGTGCTGCGCTTTCAATTCGCTCGGTGGTAAACAAACCAATTAAATTTGTGGGTACCGGTGAGAAAATGGATGCATTGGATGTATTCTATCCCGAACGTATGGCCGACCGTATTTTAGGTATGGGTGATATCGTTTCGCTGGTAGAACGCGCCCAGGAACAATACGATGAAGAAGACGCCCGTCGTTTGCAAAAACGTATTGCCAAAAACCAATTTGACTTCAACGACTTTTTATCGCAGATTGCCCAAATCAAGAAAATGGGTAATATCAAGGACCTGGCAGCCATGATCCCGGGAATGGGAAAAGCGCTGAAAGATGTAGAAGTAGACGACAATGCCTTTAAAGGTATTGAAGCAATTATACATTCCATGACGCCGCGCGAACGCGAGAACCCTGCTTTGCTGAACGGAAGCCGCAAGCAACGGATTGCCAAAGGGAGCGGAACAACTATTGTTGACGTAAACAGATTGCTGAAACAATTTGACCAAACCAGCAAAATGATGAAAATGGCTACCATGAGCCAGGGCAAATTGAAAATTGGAAAAAGAAGATAAATTCATTTACCATTTACAATTGGTAGAAAAAAAAACTGAAACTAGACACTTCAAACCTTTCAAACTCTTCAAAAATGTACAAAATAATTGATGGCAAAGCCATTTCAGAACAAGTAAAAGCAGAAATTGCTGAAGAAGTAAAGCAAATTGTTGCTTCAGGAAAAAGAGCACCGCATTTGGCCGTAATTATTGTTGGACACGATGGTGGCAGCGAAACTTATGTGGCGCACAAAGTAAAATCGTGTGAACAAGTTGGATTCACGTCTACCAAAATCACTTTCGAAGACGATGTTACCGAAGCTGAGTTGCTTGCAAAAATCGACGAACTGAACAAGGATAATGGATTGGATGGTTTTATTGTCCAGCTGCCTTTGCCAAAGCACATTTCCGAACAAAAAGTAATTGAAGCCATCGATTATCGCAAAGATGTAGACGGATTTCACCCTGTAAATGTAGGTCGTTTGTCTATCGGCTTACCTTGTTATGTTTGTGCAACTCCTTCAGGTATCATGGAGCTTATCAAACGTTATGAAATTCCTACTGCGGGTAAAAACTGCGTTGTAATTGGCCGTAGTAATATTGTTGGAAAGCCTGTAGCTTCTTTAATGATGCAAAAAGGTTATCCGGGCGATGCAACTGTTACCGTTTGTCACAGCCGCACTAAAAACCTGAAAGAAATCTGCTTGCAAGCCGACATTATTATTGCCGCGTTGGGTATGCCTGAATTCCTGACTGCCGATATGGTAAAAGACGGTGCAGCCATTATTGACGTGGGTACAACACGTGTTCCTTCTGACAAAACCAAAAGCGGCTTCCGCTTGAGCGGCGACGTAAAATTCGATGAAGTTGCTCCTAAATGCTCTTTCATAACGCCGGTTCCCGGTGGTGTTGGCCCGATGACCATTGTTTCATTATTGAAAAATACTTTGTTAGCGGCTAAAGGGGGAATCTATTAATTAGTTTATAGTTGACAGTTTATAGTTCATAGTAAAAGAACTATAAACTGTCAACTGTTAACTGTCAACTGAAATAATGGCTTTATTCTACGTTCCTAATCTTGCTTCCGCCCATGTTCTTTCCGAAGAAGAATCGCAACATGCCGTAAAAGTATTGCGTTTGCAAATTGGCGATGAAATTACCGTGGTAGATGGAGCCGGAGGCTTCCATAAAGCTCTTATCACCAATGCCCACCATAAACATTGCGCGTTTGAGATAACTGAAACGACGTTGGAATTTGGCAAACGAAATTACAAACTGCACATTGCCATTGCCCCTACAAAAAATATAGAACGCTTGGAATGGTTTATCGAAAAAGCCACCGAGATAGGCATTGACGAAATCACTCCCGTAATTTGTAGGTTCTCAGAACGTAAAATCGTGAAGGAAGAACGGTTGGAAAAAATTATTGTTTCGGCCGCCAAACAATCTGTAAAAGCATACTTTCCAAAACTAAACCCTCTTTGTACTTTTGAAAGTTTGATGAAAAAACACCAGGCTTCGCAGAAATTCATTGCCCACTGTTACGAAGAAGATAAAAAATTACTGCAAAATGAAATTGCAATTTCATCGGATGTTCTCATTTTGATTGGTCCCGAAGGTGATTTCAGCAAAGAAGAAGTGCAGAAAGCCATTTCACTAGGCTTTATTCCCGTTTCGTTAGGAAATAGCCGGCTACGAACCGAAACTGCCGGCGTTGTGGCATGTTGTACTGCTGCAATAATCAATTCCACCCCTAACCCCTAAAGGGGAACTCTTTCTCCCCACTTCTAGTGAGGCCGTGCTGGGTCATCTTGTAAACACCAACTTTGTTTCAGTAGACGATTGCGGACTAAACCAATATCCTGCTTCACCAAATCCTTGCAAGTCTTCCACCTTTTCAATTCGATTTTGAATTATATACCGGGCCATTAATCCGCGAGCTTTTTTAGTGTAAATTACTATCTGCTTCAACTGTTCATTTTTAGTTTCGTAGAATTCCACATCAATTACCTTTACATTATTCACATTTTTCAAGTTAAGTGTTTTGATGTATTCCGACGAAGCCAGATTCAGTATTACTTGAGGTTTCCCTGACGATTTTAAAGCATGAAGAACGGATACCGTTACTTTTTCCCTCCAAAAATCATATAAATCTTTGCCGAATGGATTTCTCAGCCGGGAGCTTACCTCAAGCCGGTAAGGTTGAATCAGATCCAACGGCCGCAGCACTCCATACAAGCCCGAAAACAGCCTCAAATGCTTTTGAGCATAAGCAAAATCTTCTTCAGAAAACGCTTTGGCATTAAGGCCTCGAAACACCTCTCCATCAAATACAAAAACTGCTTGCTTGGCATTCTTCAAGGTAAAAGGCCTATGCCAATTGAAGATCCGGTCAAAATTCAGCTGGGTCAGATTCGCATTTATATCCAGCAATTTGCTCAACTCCGAAGCGGAGAGTTCCCTCAATAGTTCAATCAGCAGCTCAGCTTCATCAACGTATTCTGGCTTAGTAAATGTTTTTACAAATTCCTGTGGACTAAAATTCTGTATTTTGGCAGGCGAAAGAAGGATAAGCATATATGGTATTTATTTATATTCAAAACTACTCTTTTCATATTAGTTCTGCAATTATTCAAACAAGATATTACGTATTTGCAAAAGGGAACAAGTCCGCATTTAAACAACTCCGGCAGAACTTCATGAAAGTTCTGCCGGAGTTGTTTTTTGTTTTGTTTGATTTACATGTTAGATAATCAACATTGCATCACCATACACTCCAAACTTATAACCTTCTTTGATAGCAATATCGTATGCTTTCATGATTAAATCATAATCGCCAAAAGCTGCAGTAAGCATAATCAAGGTTGAATATGGCATATGGAAGTTGGTAATCATAGAATTTGCCACCGTAAAGTCGTAAGGAGGGAAAATAAATTTATTAGTCCAACCATCGTACGGCTTAATTTTACCTTCTGTTCCAACCACAGTCTCCAATGCACGCATAACTGTAACTCCAACCGCACAAATATTGCGGTTTTCGTCGTGCGCTTTGTTTACTTTCAGAGCAGTTTCCAATGGAACCGACATTTGTTCCGAGTCCATTTTATGCTTGGTCAAATCTTCCACATCAATTTCGCGGAAGTTACCCAAACTCATGTGCGATGTCAGATAAGTAGTATCAATTCCTTTAATTTCCATGCGTTTCATTAACTCACGACTAAAGTGCATACCAGCAGCCGGTGCAGAAACTGCTCCTTCGTTTTTAGCAAAGATAGTCTGGAAACGATCGGCATCTTCCGGCTCTACCTCACGGGTAATGTTGCGTGGAAGCGGAGTTTCACCCAGGGAATATAATCCTTTTTTGAATTCTTCGTGAGTTCCATCAAACAAGAAACGCAGGGTACGTCCACGTGAAGTTGTATTATCAATCACCTCAGCTACAATCGAATCATCTTCGCCAAAATACAACTTATTACCGATACGGATTTTACGTGCCGGCTCTACCAACACATCCCAAAGGCGCATTTCGTGGTTTAATTCGCGGAGCAGGAAAACTTCAATCTGCGCTCCGGTTTTTTCTTTATTTCCATACAAACGTGCAGGAAATACTTTCGTATCATTAAAAATGAACAAATCATTTTCGTTGAAATATTCAAGTACATCCTTGAAAGTACGATGTTCGATTTCGCCGGTTTTGCGATGCACAACCATTAAACGCGATTCGTCGCGATGCTTAGACGGATATTGAGCTATTTGCTCTTCCGGCAACTTGAACTTAAACTTTGATAACTTCATATTTTATTGTTTAATTGTTTCTTTTTAATGTGTAATTTCGTCTTCAACAGGTAATACCTGACTGTTTACTATTTCGTTTTCAAGATGTTGAATTAAATCATCGATCTGCCAACAATCTTCGAGTTTTACTTCGCCAATGCGAGTCCGCTCCAACCCTATTAAATGCGCTCCGCTGCCAAGGGCCAAACCAATATCCCTTGCCAAAGCACGAATATAGGTCCCTTTACTGCATACTACCCTGATTTTTAAAACCGGAAGAGAGAAATCCAACACTTCAATCTCATCTATAACCAATAATTTGGGTTTTAGTTCAACTTCCTGTCCATCACGGGCATAATCGTACGCACGCTTACCATCCACTTTTACAGCCGAATAAACTGGCGGAACCTGCCAGATTTCACCCACGAAACGTGGAATCACCTCATCCACCAATTCACGGATAATATGTCCGGTAGGATAAGTGCCATCCACCGGCAATTCCAAATCGAATGAAGGCGTTGTTGAACCCAGTTCCAGGGTTGCAATATATTCTTTAGTCTGATATTGAAAACTTTCAATAAGCTTTGTCGACTTTCCTGTGCAAATTATCATTACTCCACTTGCCAACGGGTCCAGCGTTCCGGCATGACCCACTTTCAGCTTCTTCATTTTCAGCGTTTTTTGCAGTTTCCAGCGAATCTTACTCACCAGATTAAACGAAGTCCAATGCAATGGCTTCGCAACATACAACACTTCTCCTTTTATAAAATCCATTACACAATGGTTAAATCAACACCCATCATTAGCAACACCAAAATCAGCACTCCCACAATTATCCGGTAATAACCGAATGCTTTAAAACCATATTTAGTCAAATAGCCAATAAAGAATTTTATTGCCGCCATTGCCACAATGAATGCCACAACGTTACCAATCAATAAGGTAATCAAGTTATCGGTTAACATTGATACAGAAGCCGGATCGGAAACTAATTTCAATAATTTGTAACCCGATGCCGCAGCCATGGTTGGCACTGCGAGAAAAAATGAAAACTCAGCCGCATTTTTTCGCGACAATTTGGTTGTCATACCTCCCACAATAGTTGCCATAGAACGCGAAACGCCCGGAATCATGGCAATGCATTGGAAAAAACCGATTTTCAATGCCCGTTTCCAGTCCATTTCCTGATTTTCTTCAGGTTTGTCAAACCACTTATCGACAAACAACATCAACACACCGCCCAACACCAAAGTAACCGCAACTACAACAACATTTTCAAGCAAACTATCGATATAATCACTAGCCAGAAAACCAATAATCCCTGCAGGCAGAAACGCGATCAACAATTTCCAATAGAAATCCAGGCTTTGAAAAAAGCGTTTCCAGTATAATACTAAAACGGATAAAATAGCACCAAATTGAATGTTTACGGTAAAAGCTTTTACAAACTCTGTACTTTCAATATTCAACAGTTTTTGGGCAATAATCATGTGTCCGGTTGACGATACTGGCAAAAATTCCGTTATTCCTTCAACAATAGCAATAATAATAGTTTGGAGAATACTCATGCTTATCTACTCTTCGGTTTAAACAAAATGGCAAAAACGATAAATACAAAACCAAAAAGCGAAACCATAGGAGCTACAGTAATACGACGATAGCTGAAAATATCAGGATTGAATTCGGTTACAGTAGTTGAACCAGACATCAAAATAAAGCCCAAAACAACAATGAGAAATCCTACAGCAATCAATACCAGATTGATTTTGCCTAGTGTAAAACGAGGGTTAGTTTCCATATTTTTATTTATAAATGTGATAATACAAAATGATCGGATTAAATAAAATGCATGTCGTTGGAATTCATACGGAGGTATCTTCCAACTGAAAAATATGACGAAGCAGCGGTAAGTAATAAGCCCAGCAAAACAACAATAAAACCAACTGACATTAAATTCATGGATTGAATCAACATATCAGGAATTCCAAATTCATACTGGACAAAGAAAACAACTCCAATCAACAGCAAAATTGAAACACCTGATGCAATTAATCCGTTAACCATACTGCTTACAAGGTACGGACGGCGGATAAACCACGGAGTTGCTCCTACAAGCTTCATTGTATTGATTAAAAATCGATTGGAATATAACGATAAACGAATGGTATTATTAATCAGGGCAACTGATACAAAAAGAAGTATTGCCGCTAAACCCAACAGAACCAAACTCATTTTCTTTACATTATCGTTAACCAGAGTCACCATTTCTTCCTGATATACAATCCTGTTTATGTTCTCAAATGTTTTAAGTTTCGATTGTATCATCGCAACACTGTCATTATTGGCATATTTTGCATTCAGTTTCACCTCAATTGAAGCTTTCAGCGGATTATATCCCAAAAATTCCTGCGGGTTATCGCCCAGGCTGCTGATATGATCTTTCAATGCATCGTCTTTCGAAATATATTCAACCGATTTGGCATAAGAAGAGGCAGTTAAATACTTCTCAATCCTTTGTTCATCAGGCTTAGTAATTTCGTCATCAAGAATGATTGATAAATTAATATTTTCTTTCACGTACGTACTCATGTCGCGTGCTACAAAAAGCAACATAAACACTAACCCTACCAAAAACAGTACTAACGACATGCTTATGGTTGAAGTCATATGAATGTTTCTAAACCCCAACTTACGAACACTTTTTCTTTCTTTACTCATACCTTTTTCGGAGATTATCAAGTTCTAATTTATGCTTTTGCTTCTGCCTGTTCTGACTTTTTCCGCTGCCAGAACAAAAAGGCAATGATAGACAATACCAACAGAACAGACGAGATCAGCGCAATGGTGTTACCAATGCTGTACGATTTCGGTTCGAAGCGGAATTCAACATCGTAATTACCAGCTTTCAGAGGCATGGCACGCAATAAATAATTGGCACGTAGATAAGGTACCAATTGCCCATTAATATAAGCATTCCAGCCTTTGTCATAATATATTTCCGAAAAAACAGCTACCTGATCCGTTTTCGAACTAACGTTATAAACCAAATGATTTGGCTTATAACTTGTCAGCGAAATACGTGCAGTACTATCCGGAGTAAGTTTTACAGGCAATTGATTTGCAAATGATTTATCAACAACCATCTCTGTTTTCGTATTTATTTCACCCACCAAACGCATCTCCTCGTTAGCATCAGCCGCCACGCGGACATTATTTACAAACCAGGCGTTACCGTTAGCATAAGGATTCACAAGCGGAGCTGCCTCTTTGTTGTAAATCACGTATTTCATATTCAACATGTTCAGTACACCCAACGAATCCATTACACCGGTAAGCTCATCAACCGTTTTGGCACGGCCGAAAGCACCAAACAACCGGCCCATTTCTTTGGTCAATTGCATATTAATCAATTCCTGGTAACGACGCAGTTTGGCAGCATGGTAACCACCAATATTTTTATGAAAATAAGACGGAGCAGCATCATTGAAAATATCCACAGTAGCATCAAGCACCCGGTAATCCGACTTATCCTGCAGCACTATTTTATCGGCAGCAGAAGGCTCTATAAGAGTTTCAAGTTTGCGTTTTTGTTTAAAATTATCGTCGTTCAGGTAACGCTTTGCCACCGGAGCCAAATCAGCAATCATCAAAATTCCGAAAAGAACATAGGCTACATTCTTTTTCAACATGTTTTTGGCGTACAACCAAATTAATCCTGCACTGATCAAAATAAACGCCAACGAACGGAATGCATCGGAACGCAACATGGCTGCACGGTCGAGAGGCAAGGTTTCCGTTAAAAAAGCATTGTTACCCTGGAACTGGGCATCCGCAGTACCTGTAAAACTTCCGGCCAACGATGGAATAAGTGCAAAAATAAAAGCAATACCACCAACTATGGCAGCACTTATCATCACCGGTTTAATGAGTTTCTGTTTATCCGTTTTTTCATTGAAAACTTCTTTCAAAGCCAATAAAGCCAACAATGTCATTCCAAAACCGGTAGCAACCAAAGTCATTGAAACCGTACGGAACTTATTGTACAAAGGCACATAATTGATAAAAATATCAGTCAGCCACATGAAATTCTTTCCCCACGAAAGCATCAGTGTAAGTGCAATCATTGGCAACAGCCACCATTTAATGCGGTTATCCACCAAAAACAATCCCAACACAAACAGGAAGCAAATAATGGCACCAATATAAACCGGTCCTGAAGTGAACGGCTGCGTTCCCCAATAAAGCGGGAACTGGTTCTCTTTCATAATACGGTCAACATCCGGAGCGCCCATACCCGACAGTTTCTTTGCTGTTTCGCTATCAGCACCTAAAGTTGCAGCACTGGCACCCCCTTTAAAGTTTGGAATCAATAGAGTCATTGTTTCGTCAACGCCATAACTCCACTGGGTAATATACTCGCTATTTAGCCCTTGCTGCGAATTTTGCGTGTCAACCGTCAAACCATTGGAATCGCCACGCATGGTTGCCTTGCTGTAATCGTATGTAGTCATCAAAGTAGTGGCATTCATGCCAATGGCAATGGCAGCTGCTGCTATCAACATTCCGCTGGTTTTCAAGAAAGAAACAATTTGTTTTTCCTTTAGGCTGTAAATCAGCTCTACAATTGCGAAGAAAATCAGAACAATAAGCGTATAATATAGAATCTGAACGTGATTGGCACGAATTGCAAGGCTTAAGAAGAATGCTGTCAATAAGCTACCCAACACCCGCTTATCCCTGAATGCAAGAAACACGCTGCCTATAAGCGGCGCCATGTATGCAATGGTAATAGCTTTTGAATTATGTCCGGCAACAATAATTATGAAGTTGTATGAAGCAAATGCAAATGCAATGGCACCAACCATTGCCAGCCAGGGATTTACACGAAATGAAAGTAACAAAATGTAAAATCCAATGAGATACAACATTAAATAATAAATAGCATTAGGGAAAAGACGCATTACATCTTCTACGTACTTAATCACATTGTACGGTTGGCTCATCGAAATCTGAAAGGTCGGCATGCCACCGAACATGGAGTTCGTCCACAAGGTACCATCATCGTGGGTTTTGTTATAATCGATGGTTTCTTTGGCCATCTGCATCCAACTCTGGGTATCGTGGCCAATAAGTTGTTTTCCCTCCAGAACGGGACTAAAATAAACAAATGAAATAACGGTAAAAAGCAGAAATGCAGCAATGTGCGGTACAAATTTGGTAAGAGCCTGTTTGTTCATGATGTTGCTTGTAGTTTGCAAATAAGCAGTTTTTGGGAAAAATCACACAAAAGTACATCATTTTTTCACAAATGCTATCGCAAAAGCGGTTAAAAATTGTTGAAATCCGGAAATTAAATAATGTATCAATACATGAATATGGTGTTTAGTTGATTCTGTCAAATAAGTTGAGAGGTTATATATAAATATTTATTCAACTGTCAACAGGTTAAATCAAACATTTTTCATGGCTCCATTTCTTCATTTTTACTTTTTTTTATCAGCACATTATCACGTCAACACATTACCTGATTACCACATCAGCACATTATCATGTTGTCATATTAGTAAAAAAACCGTACTTTTGTCGAACAAAAAGACATTGAAACAGTTTCATTTGCATGACTAAAGAAGAATTACAACATATCAGGGCAGATTTCCCCATTCTGGCTGAAAAAATATATAACAAGGACCTGATTTATTTCGATAACGGAGCAACAACCCAAAAACCACGCTGTGTAGTTGAAAAAATTGAAGAAGGTTATTATCATCTGAATGCCAACATCCACCGCGGTGTACATTACCTTAGCCAGAAAGCCACCGAGGCTCATGAGGCGGCACGAAGCACTGTTGCTGAATTTTTACACGCAGCCAAACGGGAGGAAATCATTTTTACCCGTGGAACAACAGAAGCTATAAACTTAGTTGCAACATCCTTTGGCGAAGCCTTTTGCAAAGCCGGTGACGAAGTAATTGTATCGGTTATGGAGCATCATTCCAACATTGTTCCATGGCAGATGCTTTGCGAGCGAAAAGGAATGACTTTGTGCGTGATTCCGATGAACGAAAAAGGGGAATTGGATATTGAAGCCTTCAAATCATTGCTCAACGAACACACTAAAATTGTTTCGGTGACGCATGTTTCCAACGTGCTTGGCACCATAAACCCCGTGGCTGAAATTATACGCATTGCCCATGAAAGAAATATTCCGGTATTGGTTGATGGCGCCCAAGCTGTTCCACACATTCCGGTAAATGTAGTGGAACTCGATGCTGACTTTTACGTTTTTTCGGGACATAAAATCTACGGACCAACCGGAATTGGTGCACTTTACGGAAAAGAAAAATGGTTGAACGCCATACCGCCTTATCAAGGTGGTGGAGAAATGATTGCGACGGTCACCTTCGAAAAAACAACTTACAATGAATTACCATTTAAGTTCGAAGCGGGAACTCCGGAATATATCGGTTCAACAGCCCTGGCCGAAGCACTTAGATACGTACAACAAATCGGATTAGAAAAAATTGCTGCTCACGAGCACGAACTATTGACTTATTGTACCGAAAAATTAATGGAAATAGATGGAATGCGGATTATTGGCACTGCCGATAACAAAAGCTCTGTTATTTCCTTTGTGGTTGGCAATATTCATCCTTACGACATTGGCATGTTGCTTGACAAACTCGGAATTGCAGTCCGTACCGGTCACCATTGCGCACAGCCGCTTATTGATTCGCTCTGCATTCCCGGTACTGTTCGTGCATCATTTGCTTTTTATAATACCAAAGAAGAAATTGATATTTTTATTGAGGCTCTTAAGCGGGTGGTGGTAATGCTAAGCTAGACCCCTAAAGGGGAATTAGGATAGATTTGGCTGTAACATTCTAAAACGAACAAAACAATTAACACCAACTTCTCTTATCCCTCCTTCAGGGGTTAGGGGGATATTTATAAAATATGACTATTAACGAATTACAAGACGAGATTATTGAAGAATTCAGCGCATTCGATGACTGGATGGATAAATACGCATTGCTTATTGATTTGGGGAATTCGCTTGAACCGCTTGAAGACAAACACAAAACACCTCAGAATATTATCGAAGGTTGCCAGAGCCGTGTGTGGCTGAATGCTGAATTGAATAACGGCATTATTACGTATCAGGGCGAAAGCGATGCCGTGTTGGTGAAAGGGATTGTTTCGTTACTAATTAATGTTCTCTCCGGCCATACTCCGCAGGAGATCATCAATACCGAACTTTATTTTATAGACAAAATAGGATTGAAGGAACACCTCTCTCCTACCCGATCAAACGGCTTAGTGGCCATGGTCAAACAAATGAAAATGTTTGCATTAGCGTACAATACGATTAAAAATTAAGATTGACAGCGATCTGCTACAAAATAAAAAAGCCTTATATCAACCAAGCGGTTAGTATAAGGCTTTTGTTATGAAATTGAGATTATAAATCTGTCTATTAGTTCCAGATTTCGTTCATTTCAGTGAAGATAATTGGCTTCCCATCAGTCACCATAATTGTGTGTTCATGCTGAGCCATAAACCCACCTTTATTCCCAATCATTGTCCAACCATCTCCTAAAGTTTCAGCATAAGTTGAAGTTGTTGAAATAAACGTTTCGATAGCAACAACTGAGTTCTTACGAAACCGTGCAGTATTATGTTTGTCCCGAAAGTTCGGTATTTCGTCCGGTGCTTCATGGAGCTTTCTGCCTACACCATGCCCCGTCAGGTTTTTGATTACTTTGTAACCCCGCTTTTTTGCTTCTGTTTCTATCAAAAGCCCTATATCCGAAATGCGTACTCCACCTTTTATACATATTCCGGAGCATACCCACCCACTTTAGAATAGAAACATTTCAGTTTCAAACTGAAAGTTAACCATTCAAAACCACGTTTTTCATGTCCGTTTGCCCTAAAAATAGGTATCAAACAGAATGAA
>Ga0208789_1000134_pt1 | contig 100287 bp, 90 predicted proteins | sample Methanotroph_Enr_FD_187368 | JGI IMG/M metagenome (GOLD analysis project Ga0208789, IMG submission 187368) | Enriched soil microbial communities from Old Woman Creek wetland in Ohio, USA - Methanotroph_Enrichment_5 (SPAdes) (version 2) | ecosystem: Environmental > Terrestrial > Soil > Wetlands... | reverse complement strand
ATAAGGCGACCTATGAAATGGTCTGTCATTACCTGAGCGGCTGGGCTACCGAGGAAGAATTGTTCGGCTATTTGGAGCGATCGCGGCTAACCGTCGCAACTAGCAAAAAATGAGCCGAACATTATTGACCCTCTCGGCAACTGCTCCTGCGTTGCTCTACCTCCTGCATAAGCCACAGGGATGTGGCGAATGCAGATTTTGCATGGAGCAAAATATCTGCCCATGCAGTCGTCCAGCAGGAGAGGGGGGACTCACAACGGTTCAAACAAAGCCGTCAAATCCTCCGCTGTCAGCTTCAAAGATTCCTCTTTAGCTCCGCCCTTATAAATCCCTTCAGCCAGCGCGCGTTTTTTATCCTGCATCGCGATAATCTTTTCCTCGACGGTATTTTCGGTGATCAGTTTGTACACGAACACCGGCTTGTCCTGGCCGATGCGATGGGCGCGGTCCGCGGCTTGGCTTTCCGCGGCGGGGTTCCACCACGGGTCGTAAATAATCACGGTATCGGCTTCGGTCAGGTTTAAGCCGACGCCTCCGGCTTTCAGGCTGATCAGGAATACATTCACTTCGCCGCTTTTAAACCGTTCTATCGGTTCGTCGCGGTTGCGGGTTTGGCCGGTCAGTTTGGCGTAGCCGATTTTCAGGGCGTTTAATTCGTTTTCAATCAGCGCAATCATCCGGGTGAATTGCGAGAACACTAATATCCTGCGGCCTTCTTCCAGTTGTTCCGGCAGCATCTCCATCAGCAGGTCGAGTTTGGCGGATTCCTGCACTTTTTGCGCTTCCTTTAGCGACAGGGTACGCGGGTCGCAGCAGGTTTGGCGCAGTTTAAGCAAGGCATCCAGGATGGTGATGTGGCTGCGCGACAGGCCTTTTTGGGCTATCGCATCGCGGACTTTTTTCTCCATGGTCAGGCGGATGCTTTCGTATAACGCGGCTTGTTTGTCGTAAAGCGGTACGGAGCGGATGATCTCGGTCTTGGACGGCAGTTCGGTGGCGACATCCTGTTTGGTGCGACGCAGCATAAAAGGTGCAACCCGGCGTGACAGCCGTGCTCTTTGCTCGCTATCGCCATGCACTTCAATGGGCGTGCGGTAACGTTTTTTAAAGGTGGCGCTGTCGCTTAGAAATCCCGGCATCAGGAAGTCGAATTGCGCCCAAAGTTCGCCCAGGTGATTTTCCATTGGCGTGCCGGTCAGGCACAGCCGGTGCTCGGCTTTAATGCGGCGCACCAGTTGGGCGGCTTTGGACAGCGGGTTTTTAACGGTCTGGGCTTCGTCCAGGATCAGGTAATGGTACTCATGCTCCAGCAGTGTTTCCTCGTCTCGGGGCAGCAACGGGTAGGTGGTCAGGATCAGGTCGTAATCCCTGATTTTGTAAAACAGCTGCTTGCGTTCGGTGCCTTGTAGGATCAGGACTTTCAAGTCGGGCGTGAAGCGTTCGGTTTCCCGGCGCCAGTTGCTCATCAGGCTGGTCGGCGCGATGATCAGGCTGGGCAGGCGCATCCGGCCGCCTTGTTTTTCGAGCAACAGGTGGGCCAGCGTTTGGATGGTTTTACCGAGTCCCATGTCGTCGGCCAGAATGCCGGAGAATTTGTATTCCCGTAAAAATTGCAGCCAGTTGAGTCCTTGTTGCTGGTAAGGCCGAAGTTCCGCCTGTAAGTTGTTGGGCAGGGCAACGTCTTGAATGCCGGTGAAGTTTTTCAGTTTTTGCCCCAACTCCCGCAACTCTTTGCCGCCGCTGATGCTGAACAGGCCGTGGTTTTGTTCTTCCATGTCGGCCAGTGCGGCGGCGTTAAAACGGGACAATTTCAGCGTGCCGTCCTTGCCCATGGTGCTGGTGCTGAAGAGTTCTATCAATACATTCAGGAACGGTTTGATTTTGGCGCTGGGTAAGCTCAGGTAGTTGTGTTCGCCGAGCGGGATGCTGAGCATCTCCGGCAGGTTTTCCGGATCGTAGTTTTCCAGTACCGGCATAATCAACGGCAGTAAAGGCAAGGGCTGGCCGTCAATCTCGATGTTAAAGCGCATTTCAAACCAGTCCTGCTGGCTTTCGCTGATTTGGGCGTCCCAGTTCTGGGCGGTTTGAAAATTAAGTAAAAAGCTTTCATCAATGTCGATAATCCACCCGTCCTGTTCCAGTTCCAGCAGGGTATCCTGGAGGAAATCTCCCCAGCGTGCGGCGCTGTCCATTGAGGTTTTTGCCGGGCTATACAACAGCAGTTCTTGGGGACCGGTTTCTATTGCTAGGGCGGGGATAAAGCCCAGTTCGGTCAGGCGATGTACGGCCTGTTGTTCGGTGGTTATGTCGCGTTTAATCCGTACCAGTCCCAGCTCGGCTTTTACCACGCTGTAGTCTTCCGGGGGAATTGCGGAAATCGTCCATTCGCCGTAGTTGAAACTGACTGCCATAAAATGAATGTACTGCTGGGCGCTTACCTGATGGCCGAATAGTAACAGTCTGGGGGTTGGCGTTAGTTCGTCGGCTTCGATTAATTCGACTTTTTTAGGCGCGGGCAGCGGCAAGCTGGGGTGCTCAATAATCAGGCGCTGGCTGAATTCATCGGCATACTCGGCGGGAATCGGCGGGGCGGCCAGGATATTTTTGAGTTGATCGAGCGAGAGATTATGAGTGTTAATCGGACCTATCACGTCCAAGACGTCGTCCAGGTATTGCGGCGGATCGGTCAGCAGCAAGATTGCCGGGGGATCGATTGTGACCGCTAATTGATAGTCGCCGTTATTGGCGGTGCGCCAGTCGAATTTTAAATTGCGGTCGGTGCCTTTCGTTAACGGAGCCTGCTCGGTGTCTTGCCAAAACAGCCGGCCTGTATTTAGCAACTTGGACAAGGCTAAATAACCGGTAGCGCCGGCAATCAAGGGCTCGTCTTTAAACGTGGGGTTAAGCGCAGTCAGTAGTTTGGAAATTTCCTGATCTTCCGGCTGAACATAATTGAGGTATGAATAACTGTAGCGAAGATTGTTTAAGGTGGTTTTCCTGCCCTTGATCAAGCCGCCTGTTTTTTTTTCTTTGGTGATTAAAAGGTCGACGGTGAATTCGTGTTTTGTCTTGCCGGGCTTGAGGATGTAAGCGATAAAATCCTGGCGGGCATCGTGTTGCCCCGGCGCCGGCTTATGCAGGCTGTCGAGCCAATCCAGGCAACTGGCTTTTGCATTCGGCGCAGGCAGGCCTTGTTTGGTATTTTGATACATCAGGCAAACCGCAGCGACATGCTTGCAGTTATAGCCGATAGGGCAAGTGCAGTCGCCTTCAATCTCTGCCGCGCTATAATCCGGACGCCAGACGATGCGAATGTTTTGCCGGTACGGGTCTTTATGGCTGCCTTTGACGGCGGCATTGATTTGTACAAAAAGCGCGCCTTCGCTTGCAATGGTGAGATTAATCACCATGCCTCTTTCAAAATAGCCGCGTCCGCGCTCATAAAAAGCATCGCCACATTCGTAGCGTATATCGGAACGGAGCAGTTTCTTTTGTTTATTCATGGAGACATAGGCGATCAGTTGGACAAGCCGGCTATTGTACTGCAATCGGGCGTGGTTACAGGATAGGTATCTTTAACAATAGTTTTGATGCCGGTTTTCTGGTTAAGTAGAGGATGAAAATCTGTCAATGGCAGGAGAAGAGATATGAAACGGTGTCTATTAGTTATCTGTTTATTGTTGAACGCTTGCTCAAGTTTGCCGACCGCGATAAAGAATCCTCCTCTGTATGATATTTCTTATACTCAGGCAATCGGGAATATCGGCAATTATAAAAATGCGCCGGTGCGTTGGGGCGGTATTATTGTCGATGTGGAAAATGAACAAGATTTCAGTCTGGTGCAAGTGCTTTATTATCCGCTCAGCAGCAATGGTCAACCGCAGACGGATCAGCCGAATGAGGGGCGGTTTGTTATTAAAAGCGCTGAGTTTCTCGATCCGGCTGTTTACAGCAAAAATTCCAAAATTACAGTCGCGGGAATACTTATGGGCAATATCGAACGTACGATAGGCAAAAAAACGTTACGTTTACCGCTGATTTCACCCACGACCATTTATCTATGGCCGACTTATGTGTACAGCAATTATTACGATGATTTCGGTTATGGTTACAACCCTTATTATGGCGGTTACCCTTATTATTGGGGTAATTACTATTGGCCGTCTTCTATGTTCATACGCAGGCCCTATCGTGTCCGGTAATTGTCTATTTAAGGTTGGGCGACCTTTTTTATAGATTGGGTCTGGTTTATTTTTTTAGTTTCTATATAATACGCGGCTTACCAAAGTTATCGATGCCTCGGTGGCGAAATTGGTAGACGCAAGGGACTTAAAATCCCTCGTTCGAAAGGACGTGCCGGTTCGACTCCGGCCCGAGGCACCATACAAATGAATTAAGGGCTTAGGCGGTTGCCAAGTCCTTTTTTATTGTCTGTCGTTTTCTCTTTGCCGGTTAAGCCTGAACAAGTACCGGTCATCGTTGTTTTCGATACCTAAGCATCTAAAGCCCGCCGCCGTCTGTATCGGTAATAAGCCCGGTCTGCCAATCTGTACTGCCGGTCCATGCAATTTATCGAAAAGTCCGAGATGAATTCAGCGTTTAAGATTTTTAGATAAAGAAGCCATGCTTCCATTGTTAATTTTTTAAACATTATTTTATCCCTCCGATTTAAGCCGAAGATCGCGCAAAAAAAACTGCTTTAGTTGAAATTAAAATTCAAGCCCAACGCACATGAACCTAAAGAACGTTTGGTCTGTGAAGGCGTTTACAGGATAAAGAGTTCAATGTTTTCAAACAATAAGCACTATTACCTAGTCAAATGAATAGTGCTTATTACTGGGCATTTTTTGGTTTATGGGATCTTACCGCTATCGTCTGCTCGGTTTGCAACGCCAATCCCCAACAACAAAACCAGCGCTCCCCACAATAAACCCGGCACCAGCCAGAACCAGTTCTGGTAGAAAGTAATTGGCGGGTTTTTCAGGTAAGGCACTTCGTATAAGCCTGCCCAAGCCTGATGTATCGGTGAGCGCTCAAGGATTTCTCCCGATGCCAGCGATACGGTGGAAATGCCGGTGTTGGTGACGCGCAATACCGGGCGGCGAAACTCCACGCCGCGCGCCAAAGTCATATACATGTGCTGGTACGGTTCCTGCCATGCGCCGTACCAGGAATCATTGGTCACGTTGACGATGAACTGGGCGCCTAGTTCAGCCAGTGAGCGCGAAAACCTGGGGAACAGGCTTTCGTAGCATATTTGCGCACCCATTTTATAGCCGTTCCAGTGCAGCAAATCGGTCGGGCCCTGGCCTCTGGCAAAGTGGCCAGTGGGTGGAAGCCAATTACGGATCTCGGGGAAAATTTGTTCGCCGGGGATGTATTCGCCAAAAGCCAGTAATATCGATTTACTGTAATGCGGTGGTACTATCTCGCCGTCCTTGTCCAGTACAAACAAGGAATTGGTGATTAGCCGGGACGGTTCATCGACACTGTATGCGCCGGTAATCAGCGGCAGTTGCCGTTGCTGGAGAAACTGTGTTAAAGCGACGGGGTAGGGATCGGATTTAAATTGTTCGCCGAGTAATGCCGGAAATGCGGTTTCAGGCCACATCGCGAAGTCGATTTTGACGTCTTGATGGGCTTTAAGCGCATTATCGGTCAGCGTAACATAGCGTTTGAAGATTTCTTTGCCATAGCCTTTGCCCAATTCCGCGGCCATTTTTTCTGCGTTTTCGATGTAGGCCTGGACCATCAGTGTTTTAAATGATGCATCCGGTTGCGGAAGCCTGTTTTTAAGCCACAGGCCGCCGATATTCAACAAGATGAAACCGGTAATGACTGTTGCTAAGATGATTTTCCCGGTTTTCTGTTTGCGTTTTTCCCAGGCAATATAAAGCGGCAGATTACACAGCAGCGTCGCGGCGCTCAGTCCGCTAAAGCCGACTATTTCGGCCCAATGGTAAACCGGGATATTGGCGCCGTACCATGAATAACCGAAGTTCCAGTCGAACAGGGTTAGCGAATAGGCTTCGCAAAGCGTGGTGATCAGCGCCATCAGTCCTGGCGAAAGCCGTTCAGGCCAGTGAAATTTGTTTCGTCCCCAAAACCACAGTACACCGGCCAGAGGCACAAATAAGTGGGCGATCAAACCATAGATTATCATGCCGATGACGGCTACGGGCCAGTCCAGATGGGCAAATTCATGTAGTAGGTAAGTGACCCAGTTAAAGCCGATCAGTGTGAACACGAAAGAGGTGATGAGGCCGCCGAGAAACACGTCTTTCAAGCGGGTTTGCCGAGTCCAGAAAATCCATAACGGAATGAAACAGAATAACGAAGCCCAGGGAGGGAAGGGGATGTAACTGGTGCCGATCAGGATGCCGGACAGGATGGGCAACAGCCAGGGGCTAAGATTACCGGGTATAACGCTGTTCATGATGTTAGGGATGCGATGTGATTGCGCGGTGATAAATATGCCGCCAGAGACGCTCTAAGACTCGCACCGCTGGAGCGGGACAGGATGCGTTCCCACGCCGGAGCGTGGGAACGATGAATGCGTTTACAACTTAACTGCCGTGAATCTCCGCATGCAACGCACGGTATTCATCTGTCAATTTATGGTTGGGCACATAATGCACCAGCGGTCTCGATTCGGTGTGCGATTCTCTGACTTTGACCGATGGCGAGATCATTGCAGCCAATACCGGCAGTCCTTCGGCAATAAGCTCTTCGACTATCTGGCGGGGCATGTTGGCTTGTTTTTGATATTGGTTGACGATGATGCCTTCAACCTCAAGGTTATGGTTATGGTCGGCTTTAACCTCGGCCACCACTTGCATCAGTGAATACAGTGCTTCTCTGGCAAAGGTGTCGCAATCGAAAGGAATCAGGCATTTTTCGGCAGCGATTAACGCAGACTGGCTGTAGAAGTTCAGGATAGGCGGTGTATCCATATAAATCTCATCGAAGCCTTCAAGCTTTTCCAGCGCTTCTTTTAACTTGAAGATTTTCATTCGCGATTCCAAACGGCTTTGCAATGGCTCAAGCTCGGGGTGCGACGGAATCACAAACAGGCCGGGGAACGGGGTTTCATGTATCGCGCTTTCAAGGCCTGAGCCGGATGAACCGCCGCCAAACAAGGACAAGCTCAGGGTATCTTTAAAGAAGTGGGCAATGGTTTTGTCGCTGTCGCTGACTTTATTGCCGAGCAGGTATTGCGTTGAATTGCCCTGAACATCAAGATCGATGACTAATGTACGCTTACCTTCAACAGCGCTGATGGCGGCCAAATTGCACGTAATAGTAGATTTGCCGACGCCGCCTTTCTGGTTGAAAATGACTCTGCGCATGTTATCCCCGTTAAATCAAATAGTTGAAAGTCGCATTATAAGGCTTGGCCCGCTAATATCAAATGCGGATAAAGGTTTTACCATGGCATTGCGGACATTCAGGAATTTCGCTGGCTGTTTTAAAAGCAATTTCTTTGCCGCAGTCGTCACAGATGAAAGTGCCCGGTACGGTGATGTCGCCGCTGTGGTAGGTATGCGCTTTTGCTAATTCTTCCAGTTTTGCCAGTTCCAGGCGGGTTTTATCGGCAACGCTCAAAAAAGCGTCCAGCGCGAAATTTTCAATCAATTCAACATCGAACTTAAACCATTCGGATAGCGAATCCTTGTCTTCCTCGGTTGATAAACCCTGAGCCGCATGTTCAACGTCACGTTTAACATACGCTGAAACCCTGTCCAATTCCTCGCTGGTCAAATCGGTGTCTTTTCTGGTTTTTTCTTTTGAAATTTCCAGCGCTTCGGCAAAAGAATGCAGTGTATCTTCCATGGTTTCATGGAGATGCTTCATAAAATCGGTATAAGCGGTGACAAGTTTGTTTTTATTCATAGGGTTCATCTCCTGAAAATGGCGCTTTAGATTTAAGCAACTGTACGGTATTCTAACGCTTTTGACTGGTAAAAGACGAGAAGGATGCAAGAAAATTATAAGCCTTTGGCAATCGAGCAAGAAGTACAGGCCGCCTGGGATGCGTCAGGCGTATTCAATGTGTCGGAATCGTCTGCACAGGATAAATATTACTGTTTATCGATGTTTCCTTACCCCAGCGGCAAGCTGCACATGGGCCATGTCCGTAACTATACCATCGGCGATGTGATCAGCCGCTATCAGCGTATGTTGGGTAAGAATGTGTTGCAGCCGATGGGTTGGGACGCATTCGGCCTGCCGGCGGAAAATGCGGCGATGCAGCACGGCGTTCATCCGGCCGACTGGACTTACAGCAACATCGACTATATGCGCGACCAGCTCAAACGGCTGGGTTTCGGCTATGACTGGGACCGCGAATTAGCCACTTGTAATCCGCATTATTATAAGTGGGAGCAATGGTTTTTCCTGAAGCTGCTGGAAAAAGGCCTGGTTTATAAAAAAACCGCGCCGGTCAACTGGTGTCCGCATGACATGACCGTTCTGGCGAACGAGCAAGTCATTGACGGCTGTTGCTGGCGTTGCGACACCCAAGTCGAGCGCAAGGAAATCGCCCAGTGGTTTTTAAAAATCACCGCTTATGCGGATGAATTGCTTGCCTCATTGGAAACGTTGGACGGCTGGCCGGAACAGGTTAAAACCATGCAGGCCAACTGGATAGGCCGCTCCGAAGGCGTGGAGATGGATTTTCCGGTGCCTGAGTTGAATCAGCATTTAAGCATTTACACTACGCGCCCCGATACTTTGATGGGCGTGACCTATCTTGCGGTGGCGGCGGAACATCCTCTGGCATTAAAAGCCGCGGAAACCAATCCGGAAATCAGAGCATTTATCGACGACTGCAAAATGATGGAAACGTCGGAAGCGGCCATGGAAACCATGGAAAAACGCGGCATCGATTCCGGCATCAAAGCAGTCCATCCTATCACCGGCGAACAGGTTTCGGTATGGATCGCCAATTTCGTGTTGATGGGTTACGGCACCGGCGCGGTGATGTCGGTTCCGGCTCATGACCAACGCGATTTCGAGTTTGCGCAAAAGTACGGCATCGCGATCAAACAGGTGATTTTTGCCAAAGACGGCGGCAACGACGATTGCTCGGAGCAAGCTTACACGGTAAAAGGCGTGTTGAAAAATTCCGGCGCGTTTGATGGCTTAACGTCTGAACAGGCTTTTGCCGCCATTTCCGAAGCATTGGAAAAAGACCAAAAAGGCCAGCGCAAAACCAATTTCAGATTGCGCGACTGGGGCGTTTCCCGTCAGCGTTACTGGGGCGCGCCGATTCCGGTTATTTATTGCGACGATTGCGGCACGGTGCCCGTGCCTGAAAAGGACTTGCCGGTGGAACTGCCGAGAGACGTTGTGCTGGACGGTTCGCAATCGCCTCTGGTTGCTCATCCGACATTCTCCCATACCACTTGTCCGTCATGCGGCAAAGCGGCGCGCCGGGAAACCGATACCTTCGATACGTTTATGGAGTCGTCCTGGTATTTCGCGCGGTTTGCCGGTAACAACCCAAGCAGCATGATCGATGAAAGCGCCAAATACTGGTTGCCGGTCGATCATTATATCGGCGGCATCGAACATGCTATTTTGCATTTGCTGTATGCGCGGTTTTACACCAAGTTACTGCGCGATGAAGGTTTGCTGGTTTGCGACGAACCGTTTAAAAAGCTGTTGACCCAAGGTATGGTGCTGAAAGACGGCAGCAAAATGTCCAAATCCAAAGGCAATACGGTTGATCCGCAAGGCTTGATCGATCAATACGGCGCCGACACCGTGCGCTTGTTCATCATGTTCGCAGCACCGCCGGAGCAATCGCTGGAATGGTCCGACAGTGGCGTCGAAGGCGCGTTCAGGTTCCTGAAACGGCTGTGGAAACAAGCTTATCTGCATTGCGATGCCGGTGGTTCAACTAAGCCGCTGGATAAGCAAACTTTAACCGCTGAGCAACAAGCGGTGCGCCGTCAGCTGCATCTGACTATCCAGAAAGCAACCGACGATTTCGGCAGGCGTTATACCTTTAATACCGTGATTGCCGCGAATATGGAGCTGATTAACACACTATCCAAATTTGCCGATGATTCCGACAACGGCAAGGCGGTTCGTCAGGAAGCGTTGGAAGCCATTGTGTTGATGCTGTCGCCAATCGTGCCGCATATCTGCCATCAATTGTGGCTGGATCTGGGGCATCAAGAAGCTGTAGTCACTGCGTCATGGCCGACGGTCGATGCAACGGCTTTGGAACAGGATACCTTGGAGCTGGTGCTACAGGTAAACGGCAAGTTGCGCAGCAAGATGTCGGTGTCGGTCAATGCGTCTAAAGAAGAAATAGAGGCAATGGCATTGAGTGATGAACATGTTAAGCGCTTTATTGAAGATCAGCCGATCAAAAAGGTGATCGTGGTGCCTAAAAAATTGGTCAATATTGTTGTTTAGGATTTGCTACTCAGTGCCATCCAATACAATGGAACGTAGATGCCAAAAGTAGGCGCCTCTAGGCGACGCAGATAAATATGATGAACACAGATGATTAATAAAAATCTTATTTAATCATAATTATCAGCGTCATTAGCGTTCTATGTCATTAAGAGGAAAAAAGTGTGTTAACAAGAAAAATAGCCGTCTTTGTTATGGCTTTGTTATTGAGCGCTTGCGGCTATCATTTGCGAGGCGCTTTTCAATTGCCTGACAATATGAAAAGTATCTATATAGAGGGTGGGTCCGGGGCTCTACTTGAACAATTCAGACAGGTCATGAAGGGATCTTCCGCTCAGCTTGCCAGTTCTCGCAAGGAGGCGGGTATTGTTATTAAGGTATTTAATGAAGAGTTTAATCGGCGCGTATTGTCGCTAAGTACCCGAGGTAAATCTAACGAGTTTGAACTTGTTTATCGCTTGGACTATGAGTTTGTCAATGCCCGTGATGCCCAGTTGATGCAACGGCAACCTGTTGAAGTCCGGCGGGAGTATTTTAATGATCAGCAATTTATGATTGCTAAAGATAACGAAGAGGCCGTGATACGTAACGAAATGTATCAGCAGGCAGTGCAGTCCATCATTAATCGTGCCAGGATCGTATTAGAGGCGGGCGCGAAATAACATGCGACTCAAGCCCGAACAAATGGCCGCGGCGCTACAAAAGGGTTTAGCGCCGGTTTATTTTATTAGTGGTGACGAACCGTTGCAGCTGGGTGAGATGGCTGACGCTGTCAGGGCGGCGGCACGAGCTGCTGGCTGCGATAGCCGCGAGGTTCTTGTTGCGGATGCCGGGTTTTCATGGAATGAATTAACCGAGTCGGCCGGTTCTTTATCTATTTTTGCCGATAAAAAAATCATCGATTTAAGATTGCCCACCGGTACTCCCGGTACCGATGGCGCCAAGGCTTTAGTTGCTTATTGCGAGCGATTAAAGCCGGGGATGGACGATACGCTGTTGCTGATCACATCGGCAAAGCTGGCCGGAAGCTCATTAAAAACACAGTGGTTTCAGGCTTTGGATAAGGTTGGTTGCGTTGTTCAGGTCTGGCCGTTGGAAGGGCAGGACCTGATTCGCTGGTTGCAGCAAAGAATGCAGCGACGCGGCCTACAGGCTGATGCGGAAGGCATAAAAATACTGGCTTCCCGAATCGAAGGAAACCTGTTGGCGGCCGTTCAGGAAATAGAAAAGCTCTATGTGTTATATGGAGCGGGACAGCTTAGTAAGCAGCAAATTTTTGATGTGGTCGCCGATAGTTCCAGGTTCGATGTGTTTAAGCTGATGGACAGTGTATTGGCGGCCAGAGTAAGCCGTATCCTCAGGATATTGTCAGGGTTGCAGGCGGAAGGAGTGGCCGCCCCCGTGGTGTTATGGGCTTTGACGCGGGAAGCGCGGATGTTAATCAAGATTAAGCAGGCGCTGGCTCAGGGGCAAAATAAAGCGCAAGTGTTTAAAAACAACCAGATCTGGGATAAGCGCCAGCAGTTGGTTAGCGATGCATTGAATAGGCTAACTGAGAGCGATCTCAACAGCATACTGACATTGAGTGCAAAGGCCGATCGGCAGATTAAAGGCCGGCAGCAAGGAGAGCCTTGGGAAACGTTACTGTCTGTTTGTCTGCTGTTTGCGCTAAAAGGCTAAAAAATCGAAATTCCCTTTAAGCTTAAAGGCAAGCTTTTTTTGCCCTTCGCCCTTCGCCCTTCATCCGAACTCAATTACGGCAAATAAAGTTTAAATCTGGCTCCGCCAAGCCGGCTATTATTGTCGGTTATAATGAAACCGCGTTTGTCGCCTTTCGTATGTAATTGAGCAATAGTTTCAGTAAAAAACAAGCCCAATCCGGTGTTGCCGGTAGCCTGGTCAATCTGGGGGAGTTGCTTGTAATCGGACGATATCAGGTTTTCAGGATAACCCTTGCCGTCATCTTCAATACAAAACACAACATAATCATCTTCCTGGGCTACGGAAACCTGGACTTTACTTCGGCAATAGCGTTGTGCGTTATTGACTAGCGTACAGAGAGCGCTGCTGATCAGGGAGCTGTCGCAATAACAAAACAATTCATCATGGCATTCCGTTATCAGTTGAATGTGGCTTAAAGATAATAAGGTCGATTGTTGGGCGACAATATCCTCCAGGATGTCAGCGGCGCTATGCTCGTCTATCGTCAGGCCGAATTGGGACATGTCGATTTTATAAAGCGTCAGCAGTTGCATGAGGCTGTTGTTCATGCGGTTGGTTTCAAATTCCAGTTGCCTGAATTCAGTCGGTTTGGGGTCTTGGTAGATATTTTCAAGTTGACCGAGGAGCGCGCGAAGAGCTGTCAATGAGTTCTTTATGTCATGCACTGAGGAGGCCAGGATGGCTGGGAAACTGATTGAAAGTATTTGAGAATTAGGCATTTTGGCGGGTTATTGGTTGGCTTTATATTGAATAGTATTCAGCTCTGTTTGAAGGGCATTGATTTGATCGTGAAGTACGCCTATTTGAAGAGCTTTGTTGATATAGGCCTGGGCGCGGATAACTTTTTCCGGGTCTGGTTTAGAAGTTTTAATATCATGAATAATGATTTTTATCATATTCAACATGAGCGTTTGATTTTCAGGCATTTTTGCAATGGCTTTTTCAAAGACCGAGATGGCACCTGCAATATTGCCTTCCTGGAACAGGCTGACGCCTTTGTTATTGATGTCGACTAGTTCCTTTTTTACATGCTGAATCAGCGTTTCTGCATAGTTTTCGCCGACGATGGCATTGCACATTGTTACTATATCGCCGATAAAAAGCTTATCATCAATATTGGTTTTAACTAAATCCTTAAGAATCTCATCGGAAGTTTCGCCGTTTCCGTTCAGGTAAAAAGTCTTTGCCATATCCAGGCGCAATTCCCTGGATAGCTGTCTGTTAAACTGTTCGTTTAGTTTGAATGCCTTTCCATAGGATTGCTGGGCCAATGCTTTGTTGCCTTTTGCCTGATGAATTTGGGTTTCTAACAGAGCCGCTCTCAGCTTTGCTTCAGGATCATTGTGGAACTGCTGATTTAGCTCATACAATATTTTCAGCGCCTCGTTAGGGGTATTGCTTTTTAAATAAACATTAGCCAAACCGGAATAATCGCCTGATGAATGATGAATGGAGTTTTTGCCCAGTTTAATGGTGGCCGTATAGGCTTTTTTAGCGACGGGAAGATTTTCGGTTTTATCGGCCAGCACGGCCAATTTTTTTTGCCTTAAGATCGACATAGGTGAAAGCGTAACCGCTGAATTGAGCGAAGATACAGCGTGTTCAGCGTTTCCCATCGATTCGTGCGTTTTTACCAGCCAGTCATAGGCTTCCAACATCACCGGATACTGTTCGATAAGCCCCTGAAAAGTTTTGACCGCTTGATCGTAATAGCCGAGAAAAAAAGCAACAACGCCTAAGCCCAATCTGGCCCAGGGAAGTTCCCTTTCGTGAAGAATCTCCTGATAAATCTCCTCGGCCTTTTTAAAGTCGCCAATCTTAAGAGTTAGTTCGGCTTGCATTTTTAATAATGCCATACGCATTTTTTTATCATCCTGCTGCAGCAGTTTTTCGCAATTGCGTATGGCTTGGTAAAGATTGCCGCTGTCTATTTCGTTTTCGATGCTGGCCAAATATTTTTTGCGGGTATGGCACCTTTCAATTCGGCTTAATAGTTGTTGCCGGTTAAAAGGTTTAATTAGGTAGTCATCGGGTTTATTGTCGATGGCGGTAAGAACCATGTCCTGACTTTGCTCGCAAGTAACCATAATAAAGATGGCGTTAATCGGCAATAACTTAAGGTATCTGGCCTCTTCAAGAACCTGCTGCCCATTTTTTCCTCTGAGCAGATTGTAATCGCAAAGCACAATATCGAATCGGTCAATTCTCATCGCGGTTATTGCGTTAATGCCGTTCTCCGCTTCAACAATAAACCGGGCGCCGAATGAGCCCAGAATATGTTTAATGGTTTCGCGCATGATCGCTTGATCTTCAACAACCAATATTTTTTTTGATGCGAGGTTTATTGCCATAAGGAATCGATCTTATATTTCGTCTGTTTAGTTTGGGCTTGAAAAAAAACAATGCGTCCTCATATTGGCGTTAATCTTAATAATTAATAAGGATTAATAAAAAAATGACTGTTGAAGCAAAAAAAGAAACCTTGGGTTTTGAAACTGAAGTTAAACATCTGTTGCATTTAATGATTCATTCATTATATAGCAACAAGGAAATATTTTTACGCGAATTGATTTCCAATGCGTCGGATGCGGCGGACAAGTTGCGCTTTGAAGCGCTGTCTAACGACAGCCTGTATGAAGGCGACAGTGAGCTGAAAATCCGCCTGGAATACGACAAGGACAAACGCACCATCACCATTATCGATAATGGTATCGGTATGACCCGTGCGGAAGTTCAGGAGCATATCGGCACCATCGCAAAATCAGGCACCAAACAGTTTTTTCAAGCATTAACCGGCGACCAGGCTAAAGACAGCGAGTTAATCGGCCAGTTCGGCGTTGGCTTTTATTCGGCGTTTATCGTTGCCGATAAAGTGACCTTAACCACTCGTAAAGCCGGTGCCGATAAAAGCGAAGGCGTGCGTTGGGAATCGGCGGGCGAAGGCGATTACACACTCGAATCGGTAGAAAAAGCCCAACGCGGCACCGAAATCGTATTGCACATGAAAGAAGCCGAAAGCGAGTTCCTGGACGACTACCGTATCCGCTCTATCGTCAGAAAATTCTCCGACCATATTTCTTTGCCCATCGTGATGGATAAAGAAATCCCCGCAGTTAAGGGCGAAGAAGGCGAGGAAGAAAAACCGGCGGAAATCGTCGAAGAGACTGTCAATTCGGCTTCCGCATTATGGACCAAAGCCCGTCAGGAAATTTCCGATGAAGATTACAACGAATTCTACAAGCATGTAGGACACGACTTCCAAGACCCGCTGACCCACGTACACAGCAAAGTCGAAGGCACCAATGAATACACCTTGCTGCTTTATGTACCGGCGCGCGCACCGTTCGATATGTGGGACAGGGACACCAAACACGGCGTAAAACTATACATACGTAAAGTGTTTATTACCGACGATGCCGAGCAGTTAATGCCGCGTTATTTGCGCTTTATCAGAGGTATTATCGACGCCAATTCCCTGCCGCTGAACGTATCGCGGGAAATCCTGCAACAAAGCAAGCAAATCAGCACCATCAAATCGGGCGCCGTTAAAAAAGTGCTGGGTATGCTGGAAGATCTGGCTAAGAATGAGCCGGAAAAATACGAAAAGTTCTGGGCTCAATTCGGTGCGGTTATCAAAGAAGGCCCGATTGAAGATCATGGCAATAAAGAGCGTGTCGCCAAATTGCTGCGTTTTGCTTCAACCCATGCCGATACCGATAAACAGGATGTGACGCTGGAAGCTTACGTCAGCCGGATGAAAGAAGGGCAGGACAAAATTTATTACGTCACCGCAGACAGCTTCTCGGCGGCAAAAAACAGCCCGCACTTGGAAATTTTCCGCAAGAAAGGTATTGAAGTCTTGTTGCTGTCGGATCGTATCGACGAATGGCTGGTATCCAACCTGGACGAATTCGACGGCAAGCATTTACAGTCTGTCGCCAAAGGCGATCTGGACTTGGGCGTTTTGGACAGCGAAGAAGATAAAACAGCCCAGGAAGAAGTCAATAAGGATTTTGAAACCGTACTTAAACAGATTAAAGATGTGCTGGCCGATAAAGTCAGCGAAGTGCGCTTGAGCCATCGTTTAACCGAATCACCCGCCTGTCTGGTTGCCGATGTTTACGGCATGAGCCTGAATATGGAAAGAATCATGAAAGATGCCGGTCAAGGTTTAGGCATGGGAATGGGCAGAAAGCCGATCTTCGAGCTTAACCCGACTCATCCGTTGGTGGTTCGTATGAAGGAAGAGCAAGACGATAGCCGTTTTGCCGATTTGACTCATATTTTGTTTGATCAGGCTATTTTGAGTGAGGGCGGACAGTTGGATGATCCGGCGGCTTTTGTGCATAAGTTGAATGGGTTGTTGCAGGGGTTGTTGCATTAATCATTGAGAGCGTAACTCTTCCCCTTAATAGAACACGGATTTTCATTTATCGAATGAATTTTCCGGGGTCCAAAGCTAGCTTTGGATGTTTCACCATAAAAGAGCGATCAGTTACAAAGACAAAAAAGGCCGGATATTATCCGGCCTTTTTTATGGATGAAGTTCTTGCATGTCGCGAACCTTTTTTGATTTGCGTTTAGACAGGTTGCGTTCCAACCCAATTTTCCAGTTTCAGACCGTTAACCCGTTCGAACTCGCGCGTATTGTTAGTCAACAAAGTCATGTTTTCCGACAACGCAATCGCAGCTATTTGAATGTCATAGGCGCCGATCGGCAAGCCTTGTTTTTGCAAGTCGCTACGAATCTTCGCCGCTTTGATAGCCGCTTCAAGGGTAAAATCCACAATCGTTAGCGGTGAGATGAAATTTTCCAAAGCCGTCAAATTACGTTGTTGGGAATTGTTCTTCTCGATGCCGTAGTACAGCTCGAACAGGGTAACGGTGGAAATATGTAGTTGTTTCAGTTGGATTTGCTGAAAGCGGGCGAATACTTCGGGTGGGTGTTTTTTGATCAGGTAGATGCAGATATTGGTATCCAGCAAATAGCGGGTCATTCCAACTAACCCCAATCCCGTTCTTGAGCCTGCTCAGGTTGATTGCGCCCGTCAGCCATAAAGTCGTCGGAAAATTGATTCATTGCTTCAAACCACTGTTCCCAGGAAGTTTCAATGGGTTCTAAAATGATTTTATTGCCCTGTTTGGAAATTTTAACTTCTTTGCCGGGCAGCCTGAATTCCTTGGGCAATCTAACCGCTTGCGACCGGCCGTTTTGAAAAAGCTTTGCTGTTGGCATGATGTTGAACTCGCTAAAAGATAGATGCTTGGAGTATATATCAATGAGGGCTTACGGTCGAATGGATCGGCGGAATTAGTGTAAGTTAGCAGGAATCCAAGTTTCAGTATTTCCGTTCAAGGTAACGTTGCTTCCGGCCCGGTTATGAAACATGCGGATCACGGCAATAAAGAAGGTGCCGCTAAATTGTTGCGTTTCGCTTCGGTCTACAACGATAGCGACAAACAGGATGTCACGCTGGAAGCTTACGTCAGCCGGATGAAGGAAGGGCAGGACAAGATCTACTACGCCACTGCTGACAGCTATTTTGAGTGAAGGCGGCCAGTTGGATGATCCGGCGGCTTTTGTGCATAAGCTGAATGGTCTATTGCATTAAGCGTTAAGCAATTAAAAAAGGCCGGATACTCTCGGCCTTTTTTAATACATTGTTTTAGCCAAGTAGCAGTGATTCTTGCGTTTCTACAATTCACTCGTTTTACTGTTTACATTCAATATAACCATTCTTTGTCTCAGGGGTTTTACACCAAATCTTCAAGTTTACAGAATAGGAACTTGATCTAACCTCTTTCTTTATTTTTGTAAGAGCGACTATTGTTGATGCTTGATCTAAAAATGGTCCTGCTACGGTTCTATAACTGTTTCCTTTTTTATAAATACCTACAGGATAGTTTAATGTTTCAATTTTCTTAACTTCATCTTTGGCATCTTCTGGAGTGAAATCACCGCCAGCAATTATTGCCCATTCTGGGGTATCTTCGTCGGATTTTGGTAAAAGTCGTTGATTTAATGCTGCTGATATTTTTTCTTCCAAACGGTCTTTTTCATTTATTTCTGATGGTGAAAGAGTAGCATTTCTTGCTCTTTCGTTTATATCAGCAACTTTATTTTCCGCCTCTCTGATTTCAGTAATATGTTTATCCACGATGTTTTCATATTCTTTCCATGAAGCTTTTATAGGTCCATCGGGTGATACAGCGGAAAAATACTCACATAATAGTTTTACTTTTTCAATACCTCTGGCTTCTAATACAGTTTTTACATATTTATCAAAAACCTCCATTTCCTTTATATCTTGTTCCCTTTCTTTAAATCCATCATTTACTATTGATGCTGATAATGTTATTGCAACTGAAACAATAAACCACTTTCCTAATTCGATAATTTTGTCAATGTTTTCATTTTCAAGGCTCTTGTTTTTAATAATTAAATAAATAAATAAAATACCACATGATGAAATTACTATAAAAAATATACTTAACCAAAAAGATAAATTACCAGTATTTGAAAGCATGTTAACCTCAATTTAATATTCCACGTCGAAGTTAAATTCGGCATGTAAAGTAATATATAGAATGCACGTTGCATAATAATTATTCTGTTATATCTAAAAACCAACTAATTGTGACGCCAATAGCCACAATTGCTGTATTCCCTTCACTAGTCGCCGGAGAAGAATTTCTTGTTCTTACTCCATGCTTGGTTTTGTAAAGGAGTGGTAATTACAGCCCGGTAGATCGGACATGCTGTTTATACTCGATACTCATATGCCCCCAAAATGTCGGGCAATAAAAAGAAGTTGCCCGAACCCTTAACAGGCTGTTGAAAAACAGTTGAGTAGATGTTAGTTGGGCGACAAACTTTCTATATCTTGTGGTGTTATTGAGTGTTTGTTAATAAATATAGGCCGCCTGACGCCTCAAATATAGAATTTCAACAACCTGTTAAACAGAGTATCTACAGGGCTCAATAAGTGTCACGACTCCCGCACCGATAAAACGGCTTTGTCTAAAGCAAGATTAGAGCTTGGTAGCGGTTCGCAATCTGGCCACCTGTAATCAGCGACCCTATCGCCCTTAAATGCCCTGATATTAACCTCGTCGCCTTGATTACCACCCAGCACCAATAGGTTATTCTCGATATCTTTACCGACAACAAAGCCGACGTGTCCGCCTCCTTCTCTGCTAAATACCACAATGCACCCAGGAGTCGGTATATCTAGTTTAAGTCCCCAGTCAAGGTAGCTCTTTGCAGACTCAAAGCGAGTTGATCGGATTCCGGTAACTTCCAGGCAAGCGCCCACAAAAGCGGCGCACCAAGGCGTTTCATCGTCTTTTATGCCACCACGCTTAATGGCTTTCCACCACCCCAAAATTTTAGCGTTATGCTGTCCGCCTTTAATTTCACGGGTTCCGATATACTTTCTGGCTTCGCTTAGCCATTTTGGTTCTGTAGTCATTTTTTTCCTTAGTAGCTCTGCTATTCTTTGATTTGAAAATAAAAAGTTAGCCCGTCGAGCATGTCGTTTATGCACTCATTAATTTGCGTAAAAGAAAAATGTTGCCCAACCTACAGGACTAAACCCATCTTGCAGCCCTATATATTCCAAGGCGTAGCCACGAACCGTAAATTTCCAGTAATACTAGGTGCTTTCCCTGCTACTACTGGGATTGCAATAGCACGTGAAATAGATTTTCCAGCTTCTAGGTCTGTTTTTTCTTGATCAGAGAAAGAATATGTGTCCGAAGCAGAGTCTTGTCCCCAATGCCAGTCCATCTGTAAGCCCGGAGTTATGGAAACAACTAGCGTGTCACTAAACAGATTCATCCCTTCGTAGTGGGAGTCGAAGAGAATCCCTTCCACCAGATATTCTTGAACCCCTATATTTAATGTTACCGAGTACGAGAGTTTATCGTCTGTCTCGTCGACTTTCGCCCAATGGGATAGGAAGGCGGTGGAGAGATAGACATTTTTGTTTTTGGAATGAAGGATATCGTCATGCGTACGTACTGCGACAGAATCCTCTACGGCAATCCTGCGCGTAAGCTGCCAGCGCTTCCCTTTCGGCGCGGCTACGATTTCAAAATGATAGGCGGCTTGTACATCAATCTTATTTTGAAGCCTACTAGGCAAAATGGCAGACTCGATGTCAAACCAAATGTCCACGCGCAAATCTCCGAAAAAAAAGCGGGTAAGGTTTTGAAAAGCCTCCTCGGAATTAACGATACCAAAAAAACCGGAATGCGAGCGGTAAGCATAGGCGCGAGGACAGGGAATGGTCACACCATTTGCATCTTTCCCACATAAGGCAGCGTTGTCGATTTTCACCAAACCATCGCTCCCATGTCCAGCGAAGGTTCGAGAGAGGCCGGCAGCAACATTGTAGTCGTCACTGTTCGTGCCAATCATACAGAAGAAGCGATTAGGATCGAAGCGGCGCAGGAAATCGACTCGATTTTCTGTATCTTTCTGTCCGAAATATTCTGGATCGTTCTCTAATGCTAGGTAATCAGCCATCCGTTTGCGATTGAAGTTATTCATGTCATTCTTGCTAAACCAAGAAGGAATGTTGATACCCGCCATTTCTATCCCATTGTGCGGTGTAGCATAGGTATAGACTTTATCTACCCAGCTTCGGACAGCGGCATCGCCGAGCGCGGGATTCTGGAGAAATGCGCGGCAGATTAACCCGCCCATTGAATGAGCTACTAGATAACATTTGAAGTCGGCAATGCCATGACCATTTTCATCAATAACATGATTACGGACTTTGGAGATCAACTCACCTAATCCTCTTGCATAGTCTTCGATTGAAGAAGAGTTCCCATCGCCGAGCAAGGTCGAGCCCTCATCATAGTAGCGATATATAATTATTGATTGATAAGGAATCTTACTTCTACAACCCTTGTCCATAAAATCGAGTCCATTTTCACAAACATTAGAATAGCCAAAGTCCGATATTAATCGCACCAATGGTGACTCGAAGATAAACTTATCGGCTCTCTTCTTTTTATCATAAGAAGCGCGATAAACTGTGGAGCCCAAATTAAAACCGTTAAAGGGATCTGCCGTGGTTTCATCTCTTTCGTTTTCGCTCATGGCATATCCACGAACATAAATAATTGGATGTAGCACGTGCGGAATATTTGCTAGATTCTTTTTTGATATATTTGGCATCGTTCTCTTCTCAATTTGATTGAAATAAAAAATTAAATTAGGAGTAGCGAAAGGCAAGTTGGCATGATTTCTAATATCATCGGCTAGCTAATTGGAATTGTTCTATGCAATCCTACGAATCGTTACAGTCATAGGCCCGCCTTGATCGGGCGGCAAGTTATGGTTATTGAAATAGAAATACCAAAGGTCATTTGCAAACAAATATAAATATCCGGTAGCCTCTATATTTCTTGTGGCAGATGAACCAATAGGAAAATTTGTTTTTTCATCGCGGCCAATATTTCCGCCGAGAAAGAAAAAATCGTTATCGGGCAATCGGCTAAATCTTAGACAATTATCGGACCACCAATTTTGCCATCCTTCCGGTCCGCAAATATGAGAGGCATCCTTCCATTTGCCATGAGCTCCAAAATAATATTGTTCGCCAATACCTACTTCTAAATCGGTAACCTGATAACGTTCGGCAGGATTAACAACGATTTCTATTTGTTCATCTTTGCTTAGCTTCATAGTATTAAAGAATTAATTAGTTCTTGATATAGTGGTATTTTTTTACAATCTTGGGGTTATTATTTCTATATTTTCTCTAAGTTTCTATACACTTTTAGTGCCAGTACAAAAGTACTGCACCTGCTCAATCCCCAGTACAATATCCATTTACTGTCCAACTTTGAGTCTTCATTCTCATGAACATCCTCCTAATCGACGACCACTTCTGCGCCCGAGAAGGCGTTGCTTGTTTGCTAAAACAGATATTCCCCGAGTTGCAGGTATTCGAAGCAGAAAGCTTTGACGAAGGCTTGGCGATTGCCCGCGAGACGCCGTTGAATCTGGTATTGCTGGATATTCAGTTGCCGGGCAAGGACGGATTGTCGGGATTGGCAGAGCTGCGTCTGGAGTTCCCGAATTTATGCGTGGCGATGTTCTCCGGCTTGGACGACAGGGAGCTGGTGTTTGAAGCTTTACGGCTGGGGGCGATGGGGTTTATTGCCAAGTCGGTGTCGCGGCAGGCGTTTGTCGAGGCGTTGCGTGATGTGTTGTCGGGACGGGTGTATTTACCGGCCTCGGTGGTCGGGCCGCAGCCGGTGCCGGAACCGGCCCCAACAACTGCCGGGATTAAGCCGGTGTCCGATCCTGCCAGTCTGGGATTGACGCCGCGCGAGTTCGAGGTGTTGGGTTGGTTGGTGCAGGGTATGTGCAATAAAGAAATAGCCCGCAAACTGGGCATAGAAGAGCAGACGGTCAAGAATCATTTGCGGCCGATTTTTCAGAAGTTTGCCGTGGTGCGGCGGACGGAGTTGTTGGTTAAGGTGTTTGAAATGGGGATTGTGTTTGGGCGGCCGGAGGTGGGGAATTAACCTTGGGAAACCAATTGAGCATTTCAAAATCCGTTCGCCCAGACTGTGTGGAAGCCATTCATGCTTCGACGAGCTCAGCACGAACGGCTTCCACACGATCCGGTTGCGATTTTGGGTTGAATGGCAAACGGTAATTCAGTCGTCGCCCATAGCTTTTGCCATCATCTCCATCAAAACCGTTCCGCTGGCTGGTCTTCGTAGAAGCAGTGTGTTTTCCGGCCATTTGACCTTGTCTTCATCCGGGATGGCATGGGCTGAAAGAATTAACGTCGGCACCGGGCCGCAATCGGCACGGACGGCGGCGATAATGTCGTGAGCGGTTTCGTTGCCGTCCAGGTGAAAATCAGTGATCAGTAGGTCAGGTGGCCTGATGTTTTCGGCAAGGGCTGCATGGGTTTCGACTTCGGACACGGCTGTTTGCACCAGACAATCCCAAGCAATTAATTGTTCGGCCATAGCGTTCAGCACCTGATGGTCAGTATCGACAATGAACACAAAACTACCGGCGAAACCGGGTTGCTGCGATGGTGCGCTAATTCGTTGTGTTGCAGTGTCGATTACCGGTAGGCAAAGTTGGAAGTCGCTACCCTGATGCAGCCGCGAATAGACTTGCAGGCTGTGATCCGGCAAGCGTTCCGTGGCTTTTAATACATAGGCCAGACCGATACCCAGACCGTGGGCTTGCGAATCGGCCTGACGCCTGTGACCGCGGAAAAACTCTTTGAATATCTCGCCGCGTAATTCATCGGCGATACCGATGCCGGTATCGCACACATGCAGCTTGAGTCGATTGCTATCGACTTTAACCGCTGCGATCAGTATCCAGCCGTTGGCGGTGTATTTAATCGCGTTGTCGATCAGGTTGCCGATGATCTGGCTTAAAATGCAGGCATCGCTATACACGGTATAAGGCGGGCTTGAGCGCAGGCGGACGATCAGTTTCAGGCCTCGCTTGGCGGCCTGCGGAGCAAATTGGTTTTCCAGGGATGCTAACAGGATGTTGATATCGACTGCCGTCAGCCGCGGGCTTTGCTTGCCGGTTTCCAGGTTGGCGATGTCGAGAATATGGTTGAAGGCGCCGTTGAGTTCGTCGATGGCCGAGCCCAGCTTGCCGGCCATCTGTTGCAATGAGTCGTCGGGTTTGTCCGCGAGAGCGGAATCCAGTGCCGAGGAATAACAACTCAAAGCCTGGAGCGGCTGACATAGGTTGTGGCTGAGCTGTCTTAAAAACAAGGTTTTATCTTCCGATCTGCGTTCGGCTTTGCGGCGTTCCCTGAACAGGTTGCGGGCATGGGTTTCCAGTTGGCAGCGGGTGCAGAAACCGAAGGCGTTGACGATCAGCAATATGATAATCGACGGCATCAGCGCCACGGTTTCAACGCCGATCAGGTGGCCGCTCAGCGGCAGGGCTATCATTGCCAGTAAGCCGAATTTCAAGGTTTCGGCAATCGTCATGAACATTTGCCCATAGGTGAAGAAATAAACCGGCAACAAGCCGATCCAGATTTCCGCGTAGAAAACGGGATTGCCTTCTATCAGCAAAATGCAGCTTAGGTCGACAACGGATAGCACGGCACTGAGCTTGGCTACGCAGTTGATTTTGCTTTCGGGTTGAGGATGGCGATGAAGGCTCGCAAGTAAGATGGTTAACGTTAGCGCTATTAATAAGCGGCCGATGATTTCACTAATCGATAACCCACCGTTAAATATGTCCAAAGCAGTGAATGCCAGAAAACACAGTGCCCCGAGTAGCAACGCCGTTTTTAAGGTGCTCAGAGTTTCGGTTTGACGCTCTTGCCAGAACAGGCGTTCATTGTCGGCATCGAAATGCGGAATCGAAAAACGCCGTTTTAGGTTTCGTTTCGGTCTTACACTGCTACTCCGCCGCGACCGGGATTGTAACGATGAAGCCAGTCTATGCGACGCCTTGGCGAAGAGTGTTTCGGTGGGAAGATGCATTGCCTTACTCCCGCTTGGCAAGCCGAGCGATTGTTTGCCAACCGGATGGTTTTGCCCGCTGTTTGACGAGTTGTTATTGTTATTTGGAGTTGTCCGGTATTCTCGTCTTTATTGGGGTTTGTGTCTAGCAGGAAGCCTCGTTCAATACAAAACAAGTCAGGATGAGAGGGTTGTGTAGCGTTGCAGATAATATCGATATTATTCGTATCCTGCATTGCCGGACGGATGTAGGGAAACGCTTATCCGATTGAACTTATAGTATTGATTGGCAAGCAAGTTGCGCTTCGAAAACAGTGGGCATCCAACAATGTTTTAACGCTTCACATATACATTGATTTAAAAAGTCTGGATAATTCCCAGCCTTATTTAATGTGCTCAAGTATCTATGGACTTCAAATTAATCAATACCGACGGCCATGCGCGGCGTGGCCGGCTTAAATTTGCCCGCGGCGTCGTGGAAACGCCTATTTTTATGCCGGTCGGCACTTATGGAACGGTCAAGGCGCTGACGCCCGATGAACTGACCGGCATCGGCGCGCAGATTATTCTGGGCAATACCTTTCACTTAATGCTGCGGCCCGGTATGGATGTGGTCAAGGCGCACGGCGATTTGCATGATTTTATGCGTTGGGACAAGCCGATATTGACCGATTCCGGCGGCTTCCAGGTATTCAGTTTGGGCGCGTTACGAAAAATAACCGAGCAAGGCGTGACCTTCAAATCGCCTATCAACGGCAGTTCGATTTTCATGGGGCCGGAAGAATCGATGCGGGTGCAGCGCGATTTGGGTTCAGATATTGTGATGATTTTCGATGAATGCACCCCGTATCCTGCGACAGTCCATGAGGCGGCCGAGTCGATGCGCCTGTCGTTGCGTTGGGCCGCGCGCAGCAAGGCGGCTCATGAGGGTAATGCGTCGGCTTTGTTCGGCATTGTCCAGGGCGGAATGTATGAGCATCTGCGTCAGGAATCGATAGCCGGGCTGGTGGACATCGGTTTTGACGGTTACGCAATCGGCGGTTTATCGGTCGGCGAACCCAAGGAAGAAATGATGGCGACGCTGGATGTGGTGCATGGCAAGATGCCGGTCGATAAACCGCGCTATTTAATGGGTGTCGGGACGCCGGAAGATTTGGTGGAAGCGGTCAGGCGCGGTATCGATATGTTCGATTGCGTGATGCCGACCCGCAACGCGCGTAACGGCCATCTTTTTACCACTTTCGGCGTGGTGAAAATCAGGAACAGTCAATATGAGTTCGATACCGGCCCGCTGGATGAGTCTTGCGGTTGTTATACCTGCCGGAATTATTCCAGAGCCTATTTGCGTCATCTGGATAAATGCAAGGAAATGTTGGGTTCAAGGCTCAATACCATCCATAACCTTTATTATTACCTGAGCCTGATGCAGGGCTTGCGCGATGCAATTGAAAGGCAAGAGCTGGATATTTTTGTCAAGCAATTTTACCAACAACGAGGAAAAGCCATGCCGACTATGGCATAATGGCGAACTTTTTTAAATTACAACGCTTTTTATAATAATAAACCCCGAGGATAACCATGAGTTTTTTAATTTCCGATGCTGTAGCCGCAGCTGCTCCCGCCGCCCAACAACCCGGCATTGAAGGCATGCTGTTCCCACTGGGTATTTTGGTGTTTTTTTACTTTTTGTTTCTGCGTCCGCAATCCAAACGCGCCAAAGAGAAGAAGGAAATGATCGCCGCGATGACTAAAGGTTCTGAAGTGGTCACTTCAGGTGGAATTTTGGGGAAGATCGTTGATTTGGATGAAAACTTCGTCAAGCTTGAAATCTGCGACAACACCTTTATTCAAGTACAGCGTCATAATATCGAAAGCATGATGCCTAAAGGAACCTACAAAGCGATCACTAAAAAGGTCACTAAAGTTTAATGTCATCGCGTATAGGATGGGTGGCAACGTTCTACCCATCCTATGACATAGTTGAATTGACATAGTTGAATTGTTGGAATAACACATGCAAAACCATTACCCTCTTTGGAAAAATCTATTGGTCCTGATTGTTTTTGCGGTCGGGATTATTTATGCGTTGCCGAATTTGTACGGCGACGATCCTTCTGTTCAGGTGTCATCGACACACCCTGCAAAATTAACGCAGGAACAGGCAAGCAAAGTTGAGTCGGCGATTAAAACGGCCGGATTTAATGTAAAGGCGTTCGAGTTTAACGACGGGCGGATTTTAGCCCGGTTTAACAGTGCCGATGACCAGCTTAAAGCGGCGGATTTGCTCAGGGATCAAATGAGCGACGATTATAGCGTCGCGTTAAACCTGGCGCCTACCACGCCGGCCTGGCTCAGGGCTTTGGGCGCCGAAGCCATGTATCTCGGTCTTGACTTGCGCGGCGGTGTGCATTTCCTGCTCGAAGTGGACATGGACGCGGCCGTTAAACAGGCTGAAGACCGTTACAACGATGATGTGCGTCTGGCGTTAAGAAACGAAAAAGTACGTTATCAATCGGTTTCCAAAGACAACGGATTTATTAAAGTTAAGTTGAGTTCGGCTGACGACAAGCCGGCGCTATTGAAACTGCTGGGTAAGGACTTCCGCGCATTGGAAGTTACCGAGCCAAAAGAGCAGGACCAAGTCTGGTTGAAGCTGTCTGAAAAGGAAGTGCGCGACATCAAAAAATTCGCCGTCGCACAAAACATGACCACCTTGCGTAACCGCGTCAACGAATTGGGTGTTGCGGAGCCGGTGATTCAGCAACAAGGCGAAAACCGCATCATGGTTCAGTTGCCGGGCGTACAGGATACGACTCGCGCCAAAGAGATTTTAGGAACAACAGCTACATTAGAATACCGTCTGGTTGATGTCGAACACGATGTGCAAAAAGCGGTCGAAGGCCATGTTCCGGTCGGCAGCCGTTTATACACTGAAAGAAACGGTAATCCTATTTTGCTGGACCGCCGGGTTATCGTAACCGGCGATCAAATCGTCGATTCCTCTTCCGGCGTTGATCAGGATGGCAGGCCTTCGGTCAATATTTCCTTGAACGGCGTAGGTGCAGCCAAAATGGGTAAATTAACCCAGGCTAACATCGGCAAGCCGATGGCGGTGGTGTTCATCGAATATAAGGTTGAAACCAAAGTCGTAAACGGGCAAAAAGTCCGCCATAAAGAAAAGGTTGAAAAAGTCATTAACGTGGCGACTATTCAGGGTGTTTTTAGTCATCGATTCCAAACCACCGGTTTAGATAGTCCTCAGGAAGCGCGCAACCTGTCGTTGCTATTAAGAGCCGGTGCGCTGGCAGCTCCTGTCGATATTGTCGAAGAACGCACCGTAGGGCCAAGTTTAGGTCAGGACAATATCGATAAAGGCATGCTGTCTTTTGTCGTGGGCTTTGCGTTGGTTGTGTTGTTTATGGCGGTTTATTACCGGCTGTTCGGCCTGATCGCCAATTTTGCATTGGCGTTTAACGTGGTGATTGTTGTGGCGATTTTGTCGATGTTGCAGGCAACATTAACCTTGCCGGGTATTGCCGGGATCATTTTGACCGTAGGTATGTCGGTCGATGCCAACGTATTGATCTTCGAGCGGATTAAAGAAGAACTCAAGAACGGCAACACGCCGCAAGCCGCTATATTTATCGGCTATGAGAAAGCCTTTGCCACCATTCTGGACTCCCACTTTACCAACCTCGTCGTCGCTGTGGTGTTGTTTGCTTACGGTACCGGCTCTGTTAAAGGTTTTGCGGTGACGCTGATTATCGGGATTTTGTCATCCATGTTTACCGCTATTACCGGTACCCGGATGGTTATTAACTGGATATACGGTAACCGCAGGGTTGAGAAATTATCTATCTAGACAAACTTGTGTAGGGGCAATCCCTTGTGGTTGCCCTCGTTCAGACAACAACCAAAGGGCAACCACAAGGGATTGCCCCTACATAGAAGATTAAATATGTTTAAAAAAGATATAAATTTTATCGGTAACCGGAATATAGCACTGATATTTTCCGCTGTACTGACGCTTATTTCGATAGGATCACTTGCTGTACGTGGTTTGCAAATGGGTATCGATTTTACCGGCGGCACTTTGATTGAGGTCGGCTATCAAAAAGCAGCCGATTTAACTGTGTTGCGTAACACCTTGGATACTGAAGGTTTTAGCGATGCCACGGTACAGAATTTCGGTACCACGAAAGACGTCCTGATTCGGCTGAAACCGCAAGAAGGGGTTAGTAGCGTCGAATTAAGCGCTAAAGTGCTTGAGGCTATTAACAAAAATACCGCAGAACCGGCCAGTGTGCGCCGTGTCGAATATGTCGGTCCTCAAGTCGGCGATGACCTGGCGGAAGACGGCTTTTTGGCCTTGTTGTATTCAACGATCTGTATTTTGATTTATGTGGCTTGGCGTTTTGAATGGAAATTTTCGGTAGGAGCGATCATCGCGACTTTGCATGACGTCATCGTGACGCTGGGCTTATTCTCTGTTTTAGGCTTAGAGTTTGACCTGACGGTATTGGCGGCAGTTCTTGCGCTGATCGGCTATTCCTTGAACGATACCATCGTTGTTTATGACCGTATCCGCGAAAATTTCCGGGCATTAAGGGGTAAAACGACTGAAGAAATCATGAATATTTCAGTCAATGTTACCTTAAGCCGTACCATCATGACCTCATTGACGGTGCTGCTGGTGCTGGTTTCGTTGTTCTTCTTGGGCGGCGAAGTGATTCATAATTTTTCCGTTGTGCTGTTATTCGGGGTGTTTTTCGGGACTTATTCTTCTATTTTTATCGCCAGTCCTGCGGCTTTACTGTTGGGTATCAGCGCTGAGGATTTGATGATCCCGGTAAAAGAAGGCGCAGAACTGGACGGCAGGCCTTAACCCGTCTCAGGTATTTTCAAAATACAGCGGCTGATCAGGTATAATTGGCCGCTTAACAACATTTATTTACAATTGGAGTTTTAAAAAATGGCGATAGAACGCACTTTCTCAATCATTAAACCTGACGCTGTAGCAAAAAATGTCATCGGCGAAATTTACAGCCGTTTCGAAAAAAACGACTTAAAAATCGTTGCTGCAAAAATGCTGCACTTGACCAAAGAACAAGCTGAAGGCTTTTACGCAGAACACAGCGAGCGCGGATTCTTTAATGATTTAGTCGCATTCATGATTTCAGGTCCTGTGATCATGCAAGTGTTGGAAGGCGAAAACGCGGTTCTGAAGCATCGCGAAATCATGGGCGCCACCAACCCGAAAGAAGCGGCTGCCGGAACTATCCGCGCCGATTTTGCCAATAGCATCGATGAAAATGCCGTACACGGTTCGGATGCTGTCGAAACTGCTCAAAGGGAAATTGCTTACTTTTTCTCAGACAATGAAATCTGTGCAAGAACCCGCTAAAACCAAAACCATCAATTTGCTCGATTTCGACAGGAAAGGCCTTGCGGCCTTTTTTGTCGAGTTAGGCGAAAAGCCTTTTCGGGCGACACAATTGCTTAAGTGGATCTATCAGGAAGGCGTCGAAGACTTCGACCTGATGACCAACTTGAGTAAACCACTGCGCGCTTATTTAACTGAACACTGTTACATCGCAACGCCGGAAATCGTGCTTGAAAAAGTCGCGACCGACGGCACCTGTAAATGGGTCATGCAAACCCACTGCGGCAACCGGATAGAAACGGTGTTTATTCCTGAAGAGGGACGCGGCACTTTATGCGTTTCATCCCAAATCGGCTGCGCGTTGGCCTGCACTTTTTGCTCTACCGCCCAGCAAGGCTTTAACCGCAACCTGACCACCTCGGAAATTATCGGCCAGTTATTCGTTGCGCAAAAACGCTTGGGGCCGGACAACAGAATTACCAATGTCGTCATGATGGGCATGGGCGAACCGCTGCTTAATTTCGACAATGCGGTTGCGGCGATGAACCTGATGATGGACGATTTCACCTTCGGCTTGTCCAAGCGCCGGGTGACCGTCAGCACCTCGGGCGTAGTGCCGGCCATGTATCGCTTAACTCAAGTCTGCGATGTCAGTCTTGCGGTGTCGTTGCATGCGGTAACCGATGAATTACGCGACGAACTGGTTCCGATCAATAAAAAATACCCATTGAAGGAATTAATGGAAGCCTGCCGGGATAACGCGAAGATAGCGCCGCGGCGTACCGTTACCTTTGAATATGTGATGCTGGATGGTATTAATGACTCGGTGCAGGATGCTCGGGGACTTATCAAGTTATTAAAAACGGTACCGGCAAAAATCAATTTAATACCGTTTAATCCGTTTCCGTCCTCGTCTTACCGTTGTTCCAGCAGCGAGACAATCAACCGATTTAAAACATTGTTAAACGATGCAGGCATAGTCACCACGGTCAGAAAAACGCGCGGTGAAGATATCGATGCAGCCTGCGGTCAGTTGGTAGGCCAAGTTAAAGATAAAAGCCGTAGACATTTGAAAATCCATCCGGCAGGTTCCGAACGTGCGGCTTGATGCGGCAAAAATGATTAATCGGTTCGTGCTTGTCCTGCTGGTTGCGGCGTTGACCGCCTGTGCTACAGCAAGCGAGATTAAAAGCGACAATGCTGAAAATGTGCATTTGCAGCTAGGGGTGCGCTATCTGGGCATGAATAAGCTGGAACTGGCCAGAGATAACTTGTTACAGGCAGTAAAAGATAATTCGGATAATGCACAAGCCCATAATGCCTTGGCTTTTTTATATGAAAAATTAAACCAGCCCGACAAGGCCAAAGAGCATTACGAGACCGCGCTGAATCTGATGCCCGATGATTTGGGCGTGAAGAATAATTTCGGCCGCTTCCTCTGCGAACATGGCGAGCTTGAAGACGGGATGGAGTTATTGTCCGAGACCGCTTCAAATCCGATAAACGACAGACAGTGGTTGGCGTTAACCAATGCCGGACGCTGCCAGCTGGGCATGGGACAAAAACAACTGGCAGAGAATTATTTCAGGCAGGCACTGCAACTTAACAGTGCCTATGCGCCGGCATTATCGGAAATGCAAAAAATTGCTTATGAAAAAGGCGATTTTTGGGCGGCGAAAGGTTTTTTGCAGCGCTATTTGGGCGTTGCAAGCCATACGGCTGAAACCTTATGGTTTGCTGTGCTAACTGAGCGGGCTTTGGGCAATAAAGGGCTAGCCACGGAATATAAAAATTTATTGGTGGAAAAATTTCCGCTTTCGAATGAAGCAAAAAAAATCGCAGGCATTAGCAATTTTTAAGCCCTGCAGAACCTCGTTTAACTATGGCAAATAATATTCAAGCAATTCGCGGGATGCACGATGTGCTTCCCGAGCAGACTCCGCTCTGGCAATATGCGGAACAGTGCATCAGGGAAGTACTCGGCGCTTATGGTTACAGTGAAATCCGCTTGCCGATCGTCGAAAAAACCGAACTTTTCAAACGCTCTATCGGCGAAGTGACCGATATAGTCGAAAAGGAAATGTACACATTCGACGACCGCAACGGGGATTCCTTAACTCTGCGCCCCGAAGGCACGGCCGGCTGTCTTAGAGCCTGTCTGGAGCACGGTTTATTACATAATCAAGTCCATCGTTTATGGTATTACGGACCGATGTATAGGCATGAACGTCCGCAAAAAGGCCGTTATCGCCAGTTTTTTCAGTTGGGCGTTGAAACCTACGGCATGGCCGGACCCGATATTGATGCGGAATTAATCCTGATTATGGACCGGTTATGGAAAAAACTGGGTATTCGCGATAAGGTTCGCTTGCAACTTAATTCTTTAGGCACGCTGGCCGAGCGTATCGTGTACCGGGACAGTCTGGTCAACTATTTTAAACAGCATCTCGATCAATTGGACGAAGACAGTCTGCGTCGGCTGGAAACCAATCCGCTAAGGATTCTGGATACCAAGAACCCGGCAATGCAGCAGGTTGTTGCCAATGCGCCGGAATTGCCCGACTATCTGGGCGATGACACGCGTCAGCATTTTAATGCGATAACCACGATATTGGACGACTTGGGCATCGGCTACGAACTCAATTCCCGATTGGTGCGCGGTCTGGATTATTACAGTAAAACCGTTTTCGAATGGGTCACCGACGAACTGGGTTCGCAAGGTACTGTCTGTGCGGGCGGACGTTATGACGGACTGATAGAACAGCTGGGCGGCAAACCCAATCATGCGGTCGGCTTTGCGATGGGCATGGAGCGTTTGTTGGCGTTGATGGAAATGCTGGAAAATGTGCGGCTTGCTAATCCCGTTGATGTGTACATGATCCGGGTCGGCGAAACGGCGGAACAAGAAGGCATGCGTTTTGCCGAAACCATCAGGAATGAAATTCCCGGCTTGAAATTGCAGGTAAATTGCGGCGGCGGCAGCTTTAAAAGCCAGTTCAAAAAAGCCGATAAAAGCGGAGCTGAATTTGCGCTTATTCTGGGCGATGACGAAGTCAGTCGCGGCGAAGTCAGTGTCAAACCGTTACGTGACAGTGAGCAACAGCAACAAAATATGTCTCAGCAGCAGGCGATTAAGTTTTTACAGATGCAGATTGATTAATCACCATAAGACACGAAGAACACGAAGTTTTTATTCTATTTTTTCTTCGTGTCCTTCGTGTCTTCGCGGTGAAAATATTTTTAAACTATTAAACCAAGAGAAAAACAAGTGGAAATTTACGATACCGAAGAAGAACAGGTTGAAGCCTTAAAAAGATGGTGGAAAGAAAACTCAACCTCGACCATCGTGGGTTTAGTGATGGGCATCGTCATTATTCTGGGCTGGAATTACTGGCAGGATCATAAGAAAGCGCAAGCAGCGCAAGCCTCGCTATCTTATAGTCAATTGCTGAAAGCGCTGGATGAAAATAAGAATGACAGTGTAGAAAAGCTGTCTGAACGCATACAGGAGCAATTTAAAGGTACCGAATATGCGGCATTCAGCGGATTATTCCAGGCCAAAGTCAAAGCACAGCAAGGCGATTTCGCCGCTGCCAAGCAGATTTTAAAGACTATTGCGGCCGAGCCGAATAAACAGTTAAGTAACATCGCCAGGATACGATTGGCGCGTTTAATGTTGGCTACCGGCGAATATGAACAAGGCTTGCAGGTGATCAACGAGGTGGATGCCAAAGAAGCGGCCAGTTACTCAGCCAATTACGATGAATTGGTCGGCGATTTATATGTAGCTCTGGATCGTTTGGATGAAGCGCGCACATCGTATCAAAATGCATTGAGAAACGGACAGCCGTCACCGTTGTTGCAGTTCAAAATTGATGATTTGACCCCTCAAGAAAAGCTAGAAACTCAAAAATAATGAGTAACTATTCAACCTATATGAGTCAGGCGAAAGGCGAAAGGCACAAGGCTAAAGGTTTTTTCGCCTTTTGCCTTTTGCCCTGTGCCTTCTTTCTTATCACCTTATTAACAGGCTGTGCGGCTGTTGAGACCTTTCAAGAAGGCGTTTCCGGCATCAGCGATTACTTTCTGGGCGGAGAAGACAATGCCGATCCGCCGAGTCCTTTGATTGAATATACGCCTGAAATCAAGACCGAAGTCATCTGGAAAGAATCGGTCGGTGTCGGGGCCGACGAGCAATCCTTAAAACTGATTCCGGTCATCGGCAGCGGTAAAATAGTGGCGGCGGATCGGGAAGGATTGGTGCAGGCCAGAAGCCCGACCACCGGTAATTTGGTTTGGGAGACCGAAACCGAGGTGCATTTTTCCGGTGGCCCCGGTCTTGGCTCCGGTACCGTTATTTTGGGTTCCAGCGATGCCGAAGTCGTTGCTTTAGATATTGAAACCGGCGCGGTGTTGTGGAAAAGCGCAGTATCCAGCGAAGTGCTTTCGGTGCCTGTTGTCGCCAATGGTATTGTCATCGTCAGGACTACGGACGGTTCCGTGATTGCCCTTGATGAAAAGACCGGCGGCAAACGCTGGAGTTATGAACGCACCGTACCGGCATTAAGCCTGCGCGGAACCGGATCGCCGCTGATTGTCGAGGATAAAGTGGTCGGCGGCTACGATAACGGCAAACTGATGGCCTTGCGTTTGGCTGACGGCAAATACGTATGGGAAACCAGCATTGCGATTCCGAAAGGACGCTCCGAAATTGAACGCTTGGTCGATCTGGATGTCGATCCTATCGTCATTAACGGCGTGATTTATGTTGCCAGCTTCCAAGGCGGAATAGCGGCTATTTCGGAAGCGGATGGCGATATACTTTGGCGTAACGAAGCCATTTCATCGCATTCGGGCTTGAGTAATGACTATCGCTACTTATACCTGGCGAATTCGGAAAGTCATGTCATGCAGTTGGATCAACGTAGCGGCGCGGGTTTGTGGAAGCAAAAAGATTTGCATCAAAGAAGATTAACCGCTCCCGCCGCCTATGAAAATTATGTGGCGGTAGGGGATTTTGAAGGCTACGTGCATTGGTTATCCAGTACCGACGGCAGGCAAATGGGCCGCATCCAAATAACCGACGGCCCCATCGATGCCAAGCCTATCGTGGCGGATAATATCGTTTATGTTTATGCAAAAGACGGCACGCTTGCCGCTTTAAAAGTCCAATAAAAAGCCATTAAATACAATGGAACGCAGATGAACATGATTAACGCAGATAAAATCTTATTTAATCATAACTATCAGCGTCATCCGCGTTCCATTCTTCTAATTACCGAGTCGATATGTTACCTGTAATAGCCTTAGTAGGGCGCCCTAATGTCGGCAAGTCCACATTATTCAATTATCTAACGCGCAGCCGCGATGCTTTGGTTGCGGACTTTTCAGGCTTAACCCGCGACAGGCAATATGGTCGCGTCAAGTTGGGCGAGCGGCCCTGTCTGGTCGTCGATACCGGCGGTATAGCCGATGACGCCGAAGGCATAGAGAGCTTCGCCAGGAAACAGGTGCAGGTCGCGCTGGAAGAGGCTGATGTGGTGTTCTTCATGGTTGACGCACGCGAAGGCCTGAGTGCTTCCGACAAGGTCATTGCCGATACCCTGAGAAAGCTGCAAAAGCCGATTATATTGGTCACCAACAAGATTGACGGCATTGACGCCACTGTTGCTGCGTCGGATTTCTATTCGTTGGCCTTGGGCGAACCGGTGCAGATCGCCGCGTCCCACGGCAGAGGCATACCTGAGTTACTGGAAAAAGTTAATCAACTGTTGCCGCCGGATCAAGGCGAAGCCGAAGAAGCGCCGGGCGGAATCGGTATCGCCGTGGTCGGACGGCCCAATGTCGGCAAATCAACCTTGGTCAACCGCTTGTTGGGCGAAGAGCGGGTTATCGTATTCGATGAACCGGGCACCACGCGCGACAGTATCTACATCCCTTTTGAACGCAACGGCAAGAAGTTTACCTTGATCGATACCGCCGGAATGCGCAGACGGTCCAAAATAGCCGAAACCATTGAAAAATTCAGCGTCATTAAATCGTTGCAGGCAATTGAAAAAGCCAATGTCGTCATTTATTTGATCGACGCACGGGAAGGTGTTACTGATCAGGATGCGCATTTATTAGGCTTGGTCTTGGAAGCCGGAAGAGCCCTGATCATCGGCCTGAATAAATGGGACGGCATTAGCGCCGACCAAAAAGCAACCATTCATCGGCAGCTCGACGTCAAACTGTCCTTTCTTGAGTTTGCGGAAAAGCACCCGATTTCAGCGTTGCACGGTAGCGGCGTCGGCAAAATGTTCGATGTTGTGCAGCAATTATATGCGGCGGCAATGCTCGACATGTCCACGCCGGTGCTGACTCGGATCCTGAAAGAAGCCACTACCGCGCATCAGCCGCCGATAGTGAACAGCCGCCGTATTAAACTGAAATATGCGCATCAAGGCGGCAGGAATCCGCCGATTGTAGTTATTCACGGTGTGCAAACCGATTCATTGCCCGAGTCTTACAAGCGTTACTTGGTGAACTATTACCGCGACAAAATGGGCTTGGTCGGCACGCCGATACGCTTGGTATTCAAGTCGGCGGCCAATCCGTTTCACGGACAAAAGAACAAGCTGACCGAATGGCAGGTGAAAAAGAAGGAACGCTTGATGAAGCGGGTGAAGAGTAAGAAAAGGGATTAATAATAAGGCACAAGGTAAAAGGCGAAAGGTTGCAAAGTTCACCCTAACTTGATTTAAGCAGTACGTAGGCCGGAATAAGCACGTAGGCCGGAATAAGGCTACCCAAGCGCGTAGCGCGAGGTAGCGTTTCCGGCTGGCTATGGTGAGGTTTTGCCGGAAACACCAGTTTTCGCAGTCGCTCAAACCGGCTTATTCCGGCCTACGATTCTGAGTTGGACGAACCTCTTGTCATAAATCAACACTACAGGAAACAATCATGGCTACAATCACATTCCAAGGCAAACCCCTCAATACAGCCGGCGAACTGCCCGCAGTAGGTAGCGATGCTCCGGCATTTTCCCTAACCAGCCGCGAGTTAGTCGATGTCACTTTGGCAACCTACGCAGGAAAAAGAAAAGTCCTGAATATCGTACCCAGTCTGGATACGCCAACCTGCGCCGCATCAACGCGCAAATTCAACCAAAAAGCCTCGCATCTGGATAACACCGTCGTGTTAGCGGTTTCCGCCGACCTGCCTTTTGCGCAAAGCCGCTTTTGCGAATCGGAAGATTTAACTCACGTCATCCCGCTGTCAACTTTCCGCTCCAGTTTCTCCAATGATTACGGCGTGACCATCACCGACACCTTCCTGCGCGGCTTGACCGCCCGCGCCATTGTCGTTATCGATGAGCATGACAAAGTGATTTATACGCAATTAGTCGGTGAGCTTGTTAATGAACCGGATTATGAAAGTGCGTTGGCGGTTTTGTAAGGCTGATTTTTGACTGGCCAAGTAGGAAAGGAAAATAGCTTTGGTGTTATCCTCCCCACCTAGATATAAGATGCGCCGGAATACGAATTAGCTGAAACGGAGTCAAGACACGTATGACTAAATTAGAAAAATCAAGCGAGGGTTTTTATTTTTTATCCTTGTCCTTAGAAAACGTGCGTTGCTTTGGTACTGAACAAACGCTGAGTTTATCCGACGGTAACGGCAAACCAGCGCAGTGGACGGTGATTTTAGGGGATAATGGTACGGGCAAAACTACGTTGTTGGAAATTTTGGCAAAAGGTATACATGTCACTGATTCTTTTCAGAATAGTCTGCGCCGAATTAATACCAGTAACTCCAAAATACTATCTGGCTTTGCCTTTAATTCCACGTTGGATAATGCAAATAGTCATTTTCTAAACTTTGAATACCGAACAGAACTTTCTGATAAAGGCTCTCAAGGACGTCTTATTTCCAATGAGCCTAATTCACAAGCTAAAACTTGGCATCCAGAGCGGATTCGTCCTGGAGATATGTCTTTTCAGGCCGGTAATTTTTTAATTACTAATAGCATGTTTTTTAGCATTGCATACAGTGCGAGCAGAAGACTAAGAAACAGTAGTCCGTTCTTAGATGGCAACCCTGTTGTCAATGCGTCTATAAATGATGAGCAAGGTGAATTGGTTAATGCCGAAAAATGGCTATTGGATACCGACTATATCGCCAATAAAAAATCAGATATTCAAGCCAACTATCAACAACGCTTGAATGTTATTAAAAATGTACTCATCAATTTACTGCCCGATGTTGAGGACATTCGAATTACCGTACCCAACGAAAAATCGCCAAATCCCAGGGTTGAATTCAAGCTGCCTGATGGTTGGTTATTGTTATCGCAAATAAGTTTGGGCTATCAAACCATGACTTCCTGGATAGTTGATTTAGCTGCTCGTTTATTTAATTTTTATCCCCATAGTCCCAACCCTATCGCCGAACCCGCTATAGTATTAATCGACGAAATCGACTTACATCTGCACCCCAAATGGCAGCGCACGATTATGTCCTACTTGAGCGAGCGCTTTGTTAATACCCAATTCATCGTTACCGCACACAGTCCTTTAATTGTGCAAGCCGCAGAAAATGCCAATATCGTGGTGTTAAAACGCGAAAGCGAAGGCGTTGTCATTCACCAGCAAGCACAAGACGTGCATGGTTGGCGTATTGACCAATTATTAACCAGTGATTTATTCGAGTTAAAAAGTGCGCGTTCGCCGCATTATGAAAGCCTGTTGGAACAACGACGGCAAATCCTCAGTAAAGCGAAACTCGGCGAAGAAGATAAAACGCAATTAAAGGCATTGGAGGCCGAAATCGGCGATTTGCCCACTGCCGAAACTGCCGAAGATATTCAGGCGATGGACATTATTCGCCGTGCCGCTCAAGTTTTGAAACAAGCCCAATGATTTTTATTTTCCGGTCTGACGAACCAGAAATATTGCAAAGTAAAGGCAAAGCAAAGCAGCTTGCTCTGTGCGATGCTTACGATCAAGGGACAAATACATTTAGTTTTGAAAGCGGCATTTACGCTAACGAAACCGTAAAAGAAGCATTGATCGCCATGCAGCACGGCAAATGCTGTTTTTGCGAAGCAAAAATTACTCACATCAGCTACGGCGATGTTGAGCATTACCGCCCCAAAGCGGGCTATAAACAAGATGGAGAAGAGGCATTACAGAAGCCGGGGTATTATTGGCTGGCTTATGATTGGGATAATTTGTTGCTAAGTTGTACGCTCTGCAACCAGCAATTCAAGAAGAACCTGTTTCCATTGTTACACCCTGAAAAGAGAGCGCGTAGTCACCATGAAGATATTGCGGTAGAGCAGCCTTTATTGATTAACCCTGCTCTAGTTAATCCTCAAGACCATATTGGTTTCCGCTCAGAAATTCCTTACGCCATTGATGGCAATCAGTATGGTAAAACAACAATTGACGTTCTTGGTTTGGATAGGGAAAGTTTAAATGAAGAAAGGCGTGCAAGTTTGGCTAAAATTATTTTATTGTTCAAGGTGATAAAACTAGCTAATAATCAGTCCGATGATTTGGAGTTGCAAGCGCTTGCCAAGGAGACAAGGCGGCTATTAAACCAAGCAGTGTTATCAATGGCTGAATATTCTGCAATGGTAAACGCATACATTGATGATGCTCTTTTGACTGAGTTTCTGTAGTTATGGTCAGTAGTACAATGGAAATTTGATCAGAGATACTCCTCATTCGAGAATGGAGCAGAGTCAAATCACCCCAATTAACCCCTCAACCAGCAAACGCGAATACCGATCTTGATCATAGTGATGGTTACTGCGATCACTATTGAGCAGTTCCGCTTTAACAATGCCGCCTTCGCCAAGCGATACATCATCCAGCATGACATAGCGGATGCCGTTTCGGATACAGAATTCCTGCATGGTCCTGTTAAATTCCAGGGTTAGCGCGGTTCTTTCGACTTGCGATGCAGTCACTTCCCTTCGGGCATTAGCGATGTCGCCCCAGTCGTTGCCGTCCTGAATGGTCGGCAGCGGGGTGCTGATGCAGATAACCTCGAAACACACGGCTAATTCAGCCAGAAACCGGGAATAACTGGCGATGGCTTTATACAGCATCACAGGAATGGACTCTTGGTATTTTTGCGCCCGATACCAAATGACAAAGCCGGTATCGACTTCACCCAACATTACGATGACCTGTTTTGCAGCGGTTTGTTTGACGGCTTCCCGGAAGATAGGGTAGGTCTGGGTTTTTGAATTGGGGTTTTCCAGTCCAGATGCGGTCGCGCCAATGACGGTAAGTACATTAAAAAACAAATTCGGGAATTTTTCTTTAAACAACGGATGATTAAAAACAGGCGTATGTGAATCGCCCAGAACTAATATTTCCCGCATTAACACCCCATTTGTAATTCAAAATTTATTTGTCTTTATCGCCGGCTTATTAAAAAACGGCGCCTAATAGTTATCATTTTCTGCGTCTGTCCCGCTTGACGTTATCCTCATCAATACCACATTCGCGGTATGACAGGTTTACCCTATCCGACAACCTTTCTAATGAATTGTGTCTGTATATCAGCACATGATCAGCAGCAGCTGTTGATCAGCCAGCAGGCTTGCACGCTCTCAAACGGGAGCTAACTTTCGTCGGATAGCTAATTTCTGTTTAATTCCTATTAAAAATCAATACCCTAAATAATCTTAATTGTTAATTTCATATTCTGGCATTCCATTTGCTTAATAGTACTTGTCATAACAAGTCATAGTATATAACGCCATGTCAGAACTCCCTACGCCATTGGAAGCTTCATCGCATATTCCGCTCTATAGCAGGATCAGGGATGAACTACGGGCTCATATTCTCGCGGGAAACATCCGGCCGCACGACAAGATGCCATCGGAAAGCGAGCTGATTACCAAGTACAGCGTCAGTCGAATCACGGTGCGGCAGGCTTTGTCCGAACTTGAAAAAGAAGGACTGCTGTTCAAGGTGGCCGGTAAAGGCTCGTATGTTTCAAAAATTAAGCCGTTTCAAGGGCTTGGACGCCTCCAAGGCTTTGCCGAAGCAATGGCGTCGCACGGTTATGAGGTTTACAACAGCGTGCTGGGTATCGATTCGTTACCCGCCGCTGCCCACATCGCTGAACGCCTATCCCTGCCTGTAGGTTCGCCTATTAACGAAATCCGCCGGGTACGTTTTCTCAACCGCGAGCCGGTATCGGTCGATGTGAGTTGCATACCGGGTCATATCGGTGAGCGGTTGGCACGGGAAGATCTGGCGGCGCGCGACATTTTCCACATCCTGGAAAACGACTACGCGATAGCGCTGGGATATGCCGATCTTGTTATCGATGCCGCCTTGGCGGATAACCGGCAGGCCGAATTACTCCAGGTGGCTGCGGGTTCGCCATTGCTGCGCATTGAGCGCCTGACGCACACCGCGGATGGGGTGCCGCTGGTCATTGAGTATCTGCATTATCGCGCGGATAACTTTCAATTGCGCATGAAGATTGAACGGTGAACCGCATCGGTAGTTAAACGGGGCAGCGACGTTCTGCTGTAGAGGAACAGGTACTTATTTAAAAAAATTATTTAAGAGGGCAGTAAAAAGTGAATATTTTCTGGTTTTTACCGGTGCAGGATGACAGCAGCTATTTGAGAGCAATCAAAGATGGAGGTTCGGTAGATTATTCTTATCTGCGAATAGCGCAGGCTGTCGGCAACTCTGGGTTTGAAGGGCAGTTATCTCCACTGGAAAGCCCCGTAAGCAACGAGGTTGCAAATTCCGGTTCGCGTAACAAAAACAAGAAAATTGCCGTTATATCGAAGCGGCTGCTTTTTGCTCTGTTACTGACTGTCCAGCCTTATGCTCACGCCGGCAACACCGATTCTCCCTATTTCAAGGGTGGAAAAATCGATGCTTTCTATGACCGCAAGGATAACGGCGATTTCCTGGTCAACAGTATTTTATGGACGCCGGTTTTTAAAGGCGGCCATGGCGTACAAATATCCGAAACCGGCGGGCAGGATATTAATTATTTCGGCGGCTTTGCCCGTCCCTTGCTGACCCGGCCCGAGCTAGGCGATTTAATCCTGGGCGCTCAGGAAGTTCTCCAAGGCGATAGCAAACAAACCGAAGTGCAAGGCGAATACCGCTTACCGTCCGGCTTGGGTTTCGGCGGCGGCTTTGTCGACAGGAATCTCAGCGACCAGGATATTAAATTCGCCAAAGTTTCCTACCGCAACGAGTGGCAATCCGTTAAATACATCGTCTCCACGCAATGGCAAAGCTTTCAAGGCAAGGACTACCCCGGCGGTTACGTCGCCCTGTTCAACAAGGAGTTGATGGGAACCTGGGGCAGCGACGGCGAACAATGGCGCAGTACTTTCGGTTATGTGGCGCCCGACCAAGGGCCGAATAAACTGCGGCCCGCACTCGAAGTCTTTTATGTCGATAACACGATCGGACAGGTCGACGGCTCCAAAGACATGATGGTGACCGGCAGCTTGGGCTTTCGTAAAGGTTTTTTAGGGCATGAGGCTCGGTTGGGACGCGCGATGGGGCCGACCGGCGTGGAGTTTTCCAATCCGCTCGGTTACCTGACTCCCAACTTCAACCGCCGTCTTACCGCGTGGGAAGTCGGGGAATTTGTCAATTTCCGTTTTATTCACAAAACCCTGCCCAATGCCGGCCGTGAAGAAACACTGGAAACGGCCGTTTATCCGGGCCAATTACTCGGCGTCGACAGCCTGGTCAGCGCCCTGTTTGTCGGTGTCGGCGTGACCAGTCCGAATCCGGGACAGCACGGCGTCAGCGGTCTGCTGGGTTATCACAAACGCATCGAGAACATCGAATCGAGCGTCAGGGTGCAACACGATTTCGACCGCGATGACACCTCGCTCTTTTTCAGCTTGATTCACTGGCTGTGATTTACAACGTATTCATCCCATTTCGATTAAATAAAATTCAGGAGCTAAAAATCCAATGACTCATATTATTGCTGTCGCCGGAAGTCCGGCCGAAAAGTCCAAATCGACCGATTTACTAAAACAGGCGCTTGGTCATGTTGAAGGACTCGGATTTTCCTCAAAGCTGTTGTCCGTGCGCGATATTTCCCCGAACGAATTGATTTACGGCGCCGAAAAAGACAGCCCGCAGCTGAAGCAAGTCACCGATCATATCGAGCGCGCGGCGGCGATCATTATTGCGACGCCTATTTACAAAGCCGCTTATAGCGGGGCTTTAAAAGCTTTTTTAGATTTATTGCCGCAGAAATCCTTAGCCGGAAAAGTCGTGCTTCCGATTGCGACCGGCGGCTCTCATAAACACTTATTGGCGATTGATTATGCGCTGAAGCCGGTGCTGTACGCCTTAGGCGCCACGCATGTGCTCAGCGGTTTATATGTCTCGGATGACCAGGTTCAAAGAGATAGCGACGGCCAATTGCAGCTGGATGAAGAAAGCGGATTACGGTTTGGCGAACAACTTGAAATGTTAGTTAGATCGGTCTGATAACAACCCAAGAAAACTATTAACCAGGAGAATTTTATGAGTAAAAAACACCATTTTGCACAGTTACCGTTTTTCAGTGGGCTATTAGTGACGTTGACTACGGTCGCTTCATTGGCAATTCCGCACGCATCCTATGCCGCGGACGCGGTTTGGCCGAAGGAAATAAACCTGGGCTATCAAAAATACGGCACTTTAATCATTCTCAAATCGACCGGCGAATTGGAAAAGCGCTTGAAAGAGCGCGCCATCACCGTGAATTGGGCGGAATTCCAATCCGGGCCGCCCATGCTTGAGGCGCTGAATGCAAATAGTTTGGATATTGCGGTTACCGGTGAGACACCGCCGGTATTTGCGCAAGCATCCAAGAACTCGCCATTGGTCTATGTCGCCAATGAACCGGCTTCGCCGCAAGGCGAGGGCATCGTTGTTAAAGCGGATTCCAGGTTGAAATCCGTGGCCGAGTTAAAAGGAAAAAAAGTAGTGGTCGCCAAGGGCACGAACTCGCATTTTTTTCTTATCCAGGCATTGGCGAAAGCCGGTTTGACCTTGAACGACATTAGCCCGGTCTACCTGGCCCCGGCGGATGCCAGAGCGGCGCTTGAGCGCGGCGATGTCGAGGCATGGTCTATCTGGGATTATTTCTACGCAGCGGCTGAAGTTCAGTTGGGAGTGCGCACGTTAACTAACGGCGAAGGGATCGTAAATAACTATGCGTTCTACACATCACGCCGCGATTTTACCGATAAATACCCGGAGTTGATTGAGATCGTGCTTGATGAAATCCGTAAAACCGACGAATGGATAAAAAACAATCCCGAGGCTGCGGCTGAGAAGCTATCGGTTCATGTCGGTATCGATGCAAAAATCCTGGAAAAAGCACTACGTCGCAGCAACTACGGTCCGGAGCATCTTAAGCCCGAAGTTGTAGCTGCTCAGCAGAAAATTGCCGATACGCTGTTTGACATTAAATTGCTGCCGAAACCCATTAAAGTCGAAGACGCGGTTTGGCAGCCTAAAAAGTAAATAACCGTTTAACGCAAAAGTTGTCAGTTCGCCATTAATTGAAAAAAGCGAGTTGCGCTGGTTCCCAAGCTCCAGCTTGGGAACCCTAGCCCTGAAAGCTCTAGCTTTCAGTGTTTCGGGAAGCTAGAGCTTCTAAAGCGGCATTCCCAAGCTGGAGAGACTGTGAAAGTATTATTTCATTCGTTATCAATTGGTTATATTAATATTATCGAGAAAAAGCGCCTGCCTTGGCTGCTTTTTGATATTTTTAGCCAAAAATAGCGATACAACTATTTGATTTTAAATATGAATAATACTTTCACAGTCTCTGGAGCTTGGGAACGAGCGGAAATCACTATTTAACGCAAAAAGTCGTCACTCGGCTTTCAACACCAAAATGACCTCGGTTTTATAAGTGTTTGATCATCTTCAGGCATGAACGGGCCGAATAAATAACTCAATCTAGGAGCAAATTTTATGAAAATTTTCTGGTTCTTACCCACACAAGGCGATGGACGTTATTTAGGCACAGCCGCCAGCGCCCGTCCGGCAAATCATCACTATTTAACTCAAATCGCCAGAGCTGCCGACGAATTGGGTTATGAAGGCGTCCTGATTCCTACCGGACGCACCTGCGAGGATTCATGGATTGTTGCATCGTCGCTGGTTTCGGTGACCTCGCGTCTTAAGTTTCTGATCGCCTTGAGGCCCGGCTTATTGTCGCCTGCCGCAGCAGCACGGATGACATCGACGTTGGACCGGATTTCCGACGGCAGGTTGTTAGTCAATGTGGTGGTCGGCGGCGATGCTGCCGAGTTGGCAGGCGACGGTATATTCCAGTCGCATGATGATCGCTACGAGTATGCCGAAGAATTTTTAAATGTTTGGCGGGAATTACTGGAAGGCAAGGAAGTTAATTTTCAAGGCCGTCATATCAAGATCGAAGGCGGCAAACTCCTGTTCCCGCCCGTGCAAAAACCGCATCCGCCGTTATTTTTCGGGGGCTCGTCGGCACCAGCCCATCAACTGGCCGCGAACCAGATGGATGTGTATTTAAGCTGGGGAGAGCCGCCCGCCCAGGTCGCTGAAAAAATCGCCGATGTGCGTAGACTGGCGGCGGAAAACGGCAGAACTCTAAGCTTCGGTTTGCGTCTGCATGTCATTGTGCGGGAAACCGATGCTGAAGCATGGGCCGCAGCCGATGACTTAATCAAGCATATCGACGATGACGCTATCGCAAAAGCGCAGCAAGCCTTCAAACGCTCCGATTCCGAAGGGCAACGGCGCATGGCCGCATTGACCGACTGGGGTTCGTCCCGAACCCGTGAAGCGCTTGAGGTATCGCCGAATCTGTGGGCGGGCGTCGGCTTAGTGCGAGGCGGCGCCGGCACGGCATTGGTCGGCGATCCTGAAACGGTAGCGGCGCGAATTCAGGAGTATGTGGATTTGGGCATCGATAACTTTGTCCTGTCCGGATACCCCCATTTGGAAGAAGCTTACCGTGTCGCGGAATTATTGTTTCCGTTATTGCCGATTAATGCCGGAAAACACAAAGAGGGCGCTGTCGTTTACCTGAGTCCTGTAGGCGATACCGGGCATGTCGATTTCTCGGCAAGGTTGCGGGAATCCGCGTCATGAACATAAGCCGTCTACTACCTAGCCGGTCAAAATTGATTAGCGGAACCTCCGGCTGGTTGTTACCTGTTTGCCTGATTATCGTTTGGGAAATCGCCACCCGGCAGGCATGGCTTTCGTCTCAAATTTTGCCCTCGCCTAGCGATATTGTCCGCGCTGCGATTGACTTGAGCGTTTCCGGCGCACTGGCTAAAAACATTGTTGCCAGCTCCGAGCGTGCGGGTTGGGGGTTGTTAATCGGCGGCAGTATCGGTTTTATTTTGGGGTTGGTGAACGGCTTATTCCGGACGGCCGAGCGTTTTTTGGATACCACGGTGCAAATGATCAGGAACGTACCGCATTTGGCTTTGATTCCATTGGTCATCATCTGGTTCGGAATCGGTGAAGCAGGGAAGGTGTTTTTGGTTACTCTGGGGGTATTTTTCCCTATCTACGCCAATACCTATCACGGGATAAAAACCGCCGACCCGCAGCTGCTTGAAATGGGGCGTGTTTACGGTTTGAGCCATTGGCAATTGTTTTCCCAGATCATTTTTCCCGGCGCGCTGCCGTCTATTTTGGTGGGCTTGCGCTACGCCTTGGGGCTGATGTGGTTGACGTTGATTGTTGCCGAAACCATTGCGACAACCTCGGGTATCGGTTACATGGCCATGAATGCACGGGAGTTTATGCAGACCGATGTCGTGGTTCTGGCGATTTTGATTTATGCCTTGTTGGGTAAGCTTGCCGATACCGGCGTGCATTTTCTTGAGTGGCGTTTGCTGCAATGGCATCCGGGTTTTCGGCATGGTTCGAGGTAGTTGCTCTCGTTTCCAGGAGTTGCGCTCGTCGTTATACTGCCTCGGACGTAGGCCGGAATAAGCCCGGCCGGCGTAAGCAAGGGCGGGCGTTTCCGGCGAAACTGTGCGGCAAGCCGGAAACGCCACCTCGCGCTACGCTTGGGTGGCCTTATTCCGGCCTACGTCGAGATAACGACGAGCGCAGCCCGTGGCAACGAGGAGCAAGTCATGAATATCAGCCTGCACAAGGACTACCGGTATTTTTAGCAAGGCGAACCTTTTGAAAACCGATAAATTTTATTAAACAAGATCTAGCCGTGAAAACGTTTGTAACTAATTCTAAAGATCATCCCATGGTAGCGAAAGCAAATTTAACAAGCACTTCCAGCCTTACTCTCAGACTACAAGACGTGAGCAAAAGATTCGGCGAATTGACGGTTCTGGAGGATTTGAACCTGGAGATCGAGCCGGGTACTTTTGTTGCGATTGTCGGGCGGAGCGGTTGCGGCAAGAGCACGCTATTGCGGCTTATTTCCGGATTGGATCAACCGGATCAAGGCACGGTTTTTTACGATGGCAAAGTCCATCGAGTGCTTAACGGCCATGCCAGAGTCATGTTCCAGGAAGCACGCCTGTTGCCGTGGCAAAGCGTAGCCGACAACGTCTGCTTGGGCTTGGGTAAATCGGGAAAGGACAAGGCTTTGGCCGCATTAAAGCATGTCGGACTTGAATCCCGTGCCAATGACTGGCCTTCCGTACTTTCCGGCGGACAGCGTCAACGCGTCGCTCTTGCCCGTGCCTTGGTTCATGAGCCGCGGTTATTACTGCTCGACGAACCGATGGGCGCGTTGGATGCGTTAACCCGAATAGAGATGCAGCAGTTGGTAGAAAAAATCTGGTTGGAAAACCGGTTTACCGCAGTTTTGGTTACTCACGACATTGCCGAAGCGGTCATCTTGGCCGATCGTGTGATTCTTCTCGATGGCGGGAAAATCGACTTGGATGTCACCGTCGATTTGCCGCGTCCGCGGCAACGGGACAATGCCGAGTTAATCAAATTGGAAGAAGACATATTACGGCGCGTATTAACGCCTCCGGAGGAGGGTTGCGGCTAACGATCGCCTTGTGAACAGGCATGAAATAACTTGAGCGTGTTTTTTAACCATGAAGAGCATGAAGGACTTGAAGACTTCATGCCTTTCATGTTCTTCATGGTAATTGCGTAAATTAATTTATGCATGTTACTTAGATGAACCTACTTAATTTGATATTGAGACATAAATGAAAAGAAAAATAGTAGATATGCGCAGCAGGCCATCGTTTCTGCACGACTTTTACGGAGCGACTCCAGGCACCGGCGAATACGAGGTTGCCAAATGGCTTAATCGGCGTGTCGGCTCAAAAGACGACGAGCATTTCACCCGTTCGCGAACAGCCGATGCTTTTGTCGAGGAAGTGCGGGAAGTGGGTATAACGGCTGCCGTCGTCGTGGGCCGGGATACGCCGTCGCTGACGATCTCCAATGACCGGATTTTTGAAATCGCGTCGCCGCATAAAGAACTTATCGGCATAGGCTCGGTCGATCCGCAAAAGCAAAATGCCGTTGCCGAGATCGAACGCGCGGTTAAACAACTCGGCCTGGCCGGCATCAATATTGAACCGGGTTTCGGCAATCCGGCGCTTAAGGTCGATGATCCGCTTATCTATCCTATTTATGAGGCTTGCGATCAGCTCGGCATTCCGGTCTTCCTGATGTCGGGGCCGACCACGCCTGATTTGGAATATGCAAACCCGGCCGCAGTGGGCAGGATTGCCCGTGAATTTCCGAATCTATCCATTGTTTGTTATCACGGATTCTATCCTTACGTCAGTGAAATGATTGGCGTCGCGTTTCGTTATCAGAACGTCTATGTGGTTCCGGACATGTACATTTTCCTTCCGGGAGGAAGTTTGTATATCGAAGCCGCCAACGGCTTTATGCGGGATCAACTGATGTTCGGAACGTCTTATCCTTTCCGGGCCATGGGCCAAACTGTCGATGATTTTATGACGCTGGGATTGAACGAGCAGGTATTGGATGGCGTGCTGTTTGAGAATGCGCAACGGGTATTAAAACTGGATATATAAAAACGTAGGCCGCTCTAAGAGCCGCCTTAAACCATAGATATATTTCCTCGTTCACACGTGTTGAACCTTTATACGCAAGACAACGGGAGTGCAAGCTTTGCTTGCGATTGCAGGCAAAGCTTCACTGCCGTTAAGTTAAGGATGGACAGTCCCTTCTCCCTCCGGGAGAAGGCTAGGATGAGGGGATCAAATAAGGCTTTTTTCCTTATTTTTATTCTCCTCGGCAACCGCTCCCTGCGTTGCTAAACCACAGGGATGTGGCGAATGCAGAAAACGCAGGAGCGGTTTTCTGCCTACCTCCTGCATCCGTGCAGTCGTCACCCCAACCCTCTCGGTAACTGCTCCTGCGTTACTCTACCTCCTGCATCCATGCAGTCGTCCAGCAGGAGAGGGAGCTTTTCTTCTTAACTTAATGGCAGTGAGGCAATGCCTACACTCCTGCTATCAACTTTGTACTGGTTCCCGGACTGAAGATCCGGGGGCCGGTGGAGGGGTATAACGATGAGCGCGCTACGTCGAAACGCCGTCAAGGCGCGCTCAGCCCGTTTTGAAATGCGCCATTCCACTCGTTAAATTGCACGTTTGTTCGTTCAACAATTCGGTCGTAGCCGCAGCTTGTTCCACCAATGCCGCATTTTGTTGGGTGACCGTGTCCATTTGTGTAATCGCTTGATGGACTTGGCCGATACCGGCATTTTGTTGGACCGAGGCGGCGGCAATTTCCGTCATAATGTTAGTAACGCTTTGAATTGCGCGAACAATTTCTTCCATCGTTTTGCCCGCTTGTTCAACTTGCTTGCTGCCTTCTGCAATGTTTTCAACGGAATCGCCAATTAATCGCTTAATTTCGCCCGCCGCACTGGCCGAGCGTTGCGCCAGATTCCTGACTTCCACCGCTACAACGGCAAAACCTTTGCCTTGTTCGCCGGCGCGTGCGGCTTCAACGGCTGCGTTTAAGGCCAGGATATTGGTTTGAAAAGCAATGCTGTCAATCACCGTAATAATATCAACAATATGCCGTGAAGATTCGTTGATGACGGACATGTTTTCGACCACGGTATTGACCACTTCAACGCCTTTTTTTGCGGTCGTCGATGCGCCTAAAGCTAAGGCATTGGCATGTTTTGCGTTATCGGTATTTCGCTGCACGGTGGTAGACAGCTCATCCATACTCGCGGCAGTTTGTTGCAAACTGGCGGCCTGTTCTTCAGTGCGGTGCGATAAGTCATTGTTGCCGGATGAAATTTCATTCGCTGCGGTAGCAATCATGTCGCTGGTATTTTTAATCTCGCCAAGCAAATCTTTTAAATTATCAACCGTGGTATTGATGCCCGCTTTCACCGCACCGAATGAACCGGGGTAATCGTTGGTGATGGTTTGGGTTAAATCGCCGTCGGCTAAGGCTTCCGCAACGCGCAATACGTCGTTTAAGCTTCGCTCCGAGGTGCTAAACAATTGGTTAATCAGGTCGGCTAAGCGTTTACCGTAGCCGACTTTATCGTGCAGGGCCATTTTAATGCTGAAGTCGCCGCAATCCGCGCCTGAATAAACAATATTTTCTATTTCCTCGATAATTTTGCTTAGCGCTTCGACGGTATTATTGACGCTTTGTTTGGTTTGTTCGAAAACACCGTGGTATTCAGCGGTAATGTGTTGGCTTAAGTCGCCCTTTGCCAACGCTTCAGCTACGCGCATGACGTCGTTTAATGTGCTGTTTATCGTATCTAGCGACATGTTAATACCGTCTTTCAATTGTATAAAATCGCCGCGCACTTCAACGCGCATGCGTGACGATAAATCGCCTTTCGCGGCGTCGGCCATCACAATATTGGTGCTGGTAATGACGTTAGACAAGGTTTTTCGCATTGAATCGATTGAATACAGCAAACTGCTTTTGTCATTAGGCCGGAGCTCGACGTTTGCAGATAAATCGCCGTTTGCAATTTCTTTAACCACCGATGCGGCATAATTGGGTTCGCCGCCTAATTCATTCAGCAAGCGGCGTACGATGACGAGGCCAATAAATAGCGATAACGATACGCCTGATACCAACGCGGCGACGGCGATAATCAAGGTGCTTTGGTAACGACCTTGAGCGTTCTCATATTCTTGTTTTACGGCGTCTTTTTGTAATTTAAGCAGAGCGTTTATGCCTTCGGAAACGGGTTTGTACGAATCCCGCACGGTCTTAAAATAAAAGCTTTTCGCGTCTTCTTTGTCTTCTTTTGGGTCAGCGCGCTGCAATTGCACAGCGGTTTTGACATCGGCTAAAAAACGCCGGTTGTCGGCGGAAAATTTATCGGCCAAGGCCTGTTCTTCCGGCGCCAAGCGCGTTACTGAATACTCGCGCCACAAGGTATTTATATCGATAATATCCTGTTCAACCTTTTTATGTTGTTCGAACATTTCCTGGGGAAAAGGAAAGCCGGTAACAATCGCTGTGCGCGCATGCAATAACTTGGTTTTTATTTCGGCAAGCGCTACTAAGGGAACGGTTCTGTCGGTATAAACGGTTTGTAAACTTTGATTGGTTTGATGTAACGCGTACAGGTTTAAACCGGTCAGTGTCATCATAATGAAGGACATTAAAGCGATTAATAAGAATAAACGGGCTTTAACGGTGAGATTAGCGAGCATTCTAGTTTTTTTCCTTTATTGTTAACTTAAAGCCCGTTAAGCGACTGAAAAATTACAGTCGCTTAACGGGCCGGTTTAATGTTGTTGTCAGGTTGTTCTAAGTTTTTCGAATCGGCAGGGCAGGCGGCATTCCAATGAAAAGACTGGCGCTGTCTTAGGAACGAGCATGAAATAACTTGTTCAAATGTTGGAAGGGGTTCGGTGGCTCGCTTGACAGGTGTCGGCGGCAGGGATGCCGCCGTCAAGCCTACAAGGATGTATATACGGCGTCCTGTCAAGCGAGTCTCCGAACCCCCACAAAACTGACTGTTTCGAGAAGTTATTTTGTGCATATTCCTTATGTTTTTTATAGTTAAAACGCCGACTTAATACGCATTAAGGTCCCGTCGAGAAATAGTTTTTTTAGTGCTTCCACCATCGCCGGATCGAACAGGATGCCGGCATGCGATTCGATATGCTCTATCGTGGTTTCCATTGTCCACGGCTGTTTATAGGGACGTTCCGTTGTCAATGCGTCGAACACATCCGCAAGCCGTACAATACGCGCGGAAAGCGGAATGTCGTCGCCGCGTAAGCGGTTCGGATAACCGCTGCCGTCGTAATTTTCATGATGCCCGGCTGAAATTTCCCGCGCGGTTTCATAAAACGGATTATTGCCTAAAATCCGTACTCCGGTTAGCGGGTGCTCTCTCATAATCGCCCATTCTTCCTCGGTCAATTTACCCGGCTTTTTCAAAATCGCGTCGGGCGTCGACAGCTTGCCAATATCATGCAGCATACTCATTAAGCCCATGTGCGCGGCCGTTTCGTTATCAACACCTATGGCGATTGCCAACGCTTCGGTGTAATGCTGCACGCGGTACAAGTGGCTGGAGGTATCCTGATCCTTGCCTTCGGCCGCCAAACACAACATCACCACTGCGTCTTTGTAGGCGGTTTCCAATTGCTCGCGCGCGGTATCCAAATGACGCTTTAACACCAGCGATTCCAGCGCTCGCACCACGGTTAAATTGAGTTCGGCCGGATCCCACGGTTTGGTCACGTATTTATAAATATGCGCATCGTTGACGCAGGTCAGCAGCGATTCAACGTCGGCATAACCGGTCAGTAAAATACGGATCGCGTCGGGCTGGGTTTGCAAGGCATGGCTTAATACTTGGTCGCCGCTGACATTAGGCATGCGTTGATCGCAAATGATCAAATCAACCTGGTGCATATCTAAAAAGGCAATGCCTTCTTCGCCGCCGCTGGCAGACAGCGTTTTATAGCCTTTACGAAAGCTGCGCGTTAACGTCGCCAACACATCGGGATCATCGTCAACCAATAACAGTGTATGCATCTTTAAGCGTCCTTAATCAAGCGAAGTGGAATAGCGATAATAAAGCGCGTCCCGCGATTCAATTCGGATTCAACCGTGAGCGTGCCTTGGTGTTTTTCAATAATGCCGTAAGAAATCGACAGCCCAAGCCCGGTACCTTCACCGACGCCTTTAGTGGTAAAAAACGGGTCGAAGATTTTTTTCCTGACCTCATCAGGCATTCCGGTGCCGGTGTCGGCGATGGTAATGACCGCTTGATCGTTCAGTTTGGCAGTGGTGATAAAAATGCTGCCTTTGCCCGGAATGGCTTGAATCGCATTGGCGAGAATGTTCATAAACACTTGGTTGAGCTCGCCGGCATAACATTCGACCATGTCGTTGAGCGCGTAATCTTTCTGGATAGTAATGCGATCTTTGTAATTGTGATGCAGCATTTGCAAGGTCGAATCCAGGCCTTCTTCAAGCCGTACCGTTTTAACTTCGCCTTGATCGAGCCGCGAAAAGTTACGCAACGACAATACGATATTGCGGATGCGTTCCGCTGCCTGTTTTTGACTGCTCAGCAATTTAGCCAAATCTTCAGTGACAAAAGTGTAGTCAATTTGCTCCATGTGCTCGTTTAATTTTTGCGCGACTGCCTCGTCCATGCAGCTTTGAGCAAATTCGACCGTGCTTTTAATATCGTCGATGTATTCTTCCAGCGGCGGCATATTGGCGTAAATGGCGCCGATCGGGTTGTTAATTTCGTGGGCGATACCGGCAACCAATTGGCCTAGCGAAGCCATTTTTTCGGATTGCACCAGTTGCGTTTGCGCGGATTGCAGTTTTATCAGCGTGTCTTGCAATTGAGCCGTGCGATCGATGACTTGGCGTTCCAAGTTAAGATTCAAGTCTTCCAGTTCTTTTTCGACCGCGATGAATTTGTTAAATAATTCGCCCAAGCGCGTGGTCATGCGGTTAAACGCATTGCCTAAATCGGCAACTTCATCGCGCCCCGAAACCGGCACTTTGATCGATAAATCATTGGAGTCTTCAATGGTGCGAATGGTGGCGGTCAGTTTTTTAATCGGCGTAACCAGAAGACGGCTGAGCAAGCCGACCAGTGCCAGCATCGGTATGCCGACCAGCGCGGCGGCAAGCAGCAGGTTCTTGGTCAACTCAAGTAGCGGCTGATGAGCGAGTTCTTCAGGCATGAATGCGGCAATCTGGAAACTGAAATCGCCGACCGATACCGGTTTTGAAATCGAACCCAGATAACTGATGCCGTCAAAAACCCATGAGGATTGTTCCGAAAAATTATCTTTGATGTCGATTGTTTTTATACCGTTAGCGGTAAAAAGGTCGGCGCTTCCATGGTCGCCTTCATGGGCTTTATGCAGCGCAAAGTTGCTGTCTTTAGGCGAGAGCAGGCGGCTAATATCGTCCCAGGAATGAGTCATCACCAAATAGCCCTGGGTTTTCAGTTGCGGCGGTTTTAATGCGGTGACATGAGCAATGACGCTGCCGTTAATAAAGGGGACTTCATGTTTGAATACTAATGAATAGTCCTGCTGCGTCTGCCAAGCCTGCGGTAATTGGGTTTTCAATACATCCGGCTGCGTGGAGGCGATCAGCACGCCCGCCGCATTGAACACATATAAATCGCCTTGCAGTTGATAATATTGCTTGAGGTTGATCAGCTCGGTGGTGATGCGTTTGTCCAAATCATCGACCACCACATCCAGCATCACCGACGAAGCCCGCCATGACAACAGGTTGGTGCGTTCAAACAGCAATACGTTACTGATTTCGGCGGCTTTATGATCGGCGGTATCGGTCAGGTTGCGCTCAATCTGCTGATTGATTTTTTCGCCGAATTGGTAAAACACCACAGCGCTTAAGGTGGTGGTGACTAATAACACGATAAAACTGAAAAACAGCGTTAAGCGGACGGAAAGCGAAAAGCGCGACATGAATTTACTCAGTAATTATGCAGGAGGTAGGCTAAAGGCAAAGGGCGAAAGACGTTTCGTCTTTCGCCTTTTTTATCGCGCACAGAGTCATCCGTGTACTCAATAAATTAAACATTTTACCCGATTACTTGCTTGAAAATTGTTGCAGGATTTTGATTTGCGGACTTTGCGGCTTCGTTTCCACATAACCGAGCGCGCCTTTAATCCGTTCCACAAACAGAATAACGGCTTGCTCGGAATTTTGCGTGACCGGCGGCGTTTCGCCTTTGAACAGCATTTTGTCCCAATAACTGCCCAATTTATCGGGGGTGCTGTCAAAAATTTCAGCGGTAAAGCGGGTACGGGCGTCGGCCTGGGCGGGCAGGTTAATCGGCATAATGTCATCGCCGTTGTCCCAATGTTTTTTCTTAAGCAGATAAATCGCCGCAATGTCATCCTTATCCAGTTGGGTAACAGGCAAATCCTTATTGGCGATGATGTATAAATCGGCCCACGCGGTTGAAAACGGCATTAATGCGACGGTAAGCGCCAAAACAATTAATCGTTTCATCAGAATAACACCGCAATCGAGCTGTAAAGGCCGGTTTGATTTTGATAAACGCTACCTTGAGTTTGCTGCCATTCAAGTTTGAACGATAAGCGCGGTACCGGGCGATAGACGATGCCGCCGAGCGCGGTATCGGTCGGTGCGAGTTTATTGGCGAATTCGAAATGTTCATAGCGGGCAATCAGGTTGAAATGGCTAACCAGAGGTACCGCCATTTGCACATAGCCGCCCCAATCATGGTTGCGATAATGGAGCTGATCGGTATCGACTTGGGTGAACAGTAATTCGCTTTCCAATTCAAACCATTTGTGTTGCCAATTACCGTCCACGCTAATTGAATTGCGGGTCTCATTCCTTTTGTCAACATCCGCGTATTGGAAAGATACGCCCAGATAATAATCCAAATCTTCATGGGCGATCCAGCGGGCGCCGGCCACGGTTTGATAATGGCGCTCATGTTCAGTTAACGGTTTAGGATTAAATTCCGCAGCCGGCTGCAAATAAACTTCAAGCGCATGGCCGGACAACGCGTCGAAATCGTGGCGGGCGTTAAAACCGGTAATGTAATTGGCGCGAGAATAGCTCGATGTGACAGGGCGAGTGGTTGTCCATACCAGCGGTGCGGCATGGATGATATTCCAATGGTTGATCGGCGCCAGGAACTTGCCGGCGCGAAAGGTGTCGTCTTCGGTAATGTGAATATCGTTATACAGCCGTTCAATGACCAGTAGCGCGCTATTGAATTGCGCGCCGTTACTTTCTTCCCACAGCGGCATTTTATAAGCTTCGGCCTCCAAAAAAGGATTGAGCCAACGGTTAAATTTGCCTGAAACAAATAAACTTAAATCGTCGAGTTCAACGGCAGTCGGTGCGCGATTAGGCGCTTTGGCCGTCAGTTTTGCATAGCCCGACACCGTGACGGCATCCAGCCATGACGTGGATTGATCGGCATATAGCGATGGCGCAAAACAAAACATCGCCAAACTGAAAGCATAAGCCGGCGCGTGACGACCAGGATGTAGAAAAAAAGACATAACTTAAAATTTAGTGGATAAGCATTATCGCAATATTATACCCATCGATTGCTCAAAATTGACCATAGATTCTATTGTACAGTAAGGTATTGCATGACGATTGAAACCGGGCAAGCGAAAAAGGTTCTACAATAGCGGCTTATTCGCCTGTTTAATTACTCCTAATCTGATCTAAAAAACGTCTAATTTTGAAAAAGAGCAGGGAGTGTCAGGCGAGGATGTCGGCAGCAAGGATGCTGCCGTCAAGCCCCCAGGGATGGGTTCACGGAGCTCCTCGGCTGACACTCCCCGCATCTTTCAAAGTTGAACGATTCTTCAGTATGAAAGGAGTAAGATAAAAGTCTACGCAATCAAAACTATGTGGGATTGTTCCTCAAATGCCTTGCTTACGGCAATACCGGCAATGAAAAACGCCTCATCTATGACGAACTCGATCCTAAAGCTTTCAAACCGATAAAAGTTAAAAAGTCCGCCGCAACGGGCGCTACTGAGGCTTTAAATCACCCAGGCGCAAACGGACCGTAAATTACAAACCTATTCATAAAAGGAAAACTAATGAGAGTTCCATTGCTGTGTCTATTACTGGCGGCAGCCGTGCCTGCCACGGCCGCCACCGCGTTGCCGGTCAAGGAAGTGACGCCCGGCATCTATGTGCATTTCGGCAAGCACCTGTTTCCGGACAGCCGGAATCACGGCGAAATTGCCAACCTGGGTTTCATCGTCGGGCAAAAATGCGTCGCCGTCATCGATAGCGGCGGCAATCCGGAGCAGGGCGCGGCGTTGAAACAAGCCGTCAGCGACACCACCAAAACGCCGATTTGCTACGTGATCAACACCCACGTCCATCCCGACCATATCAACGGCAACAGCGCGTTCAAGGGCCCCGGCGTCAAATTCGTCGGCCACCATAAACTGGCTAGGGCGATGGCCGCGCGCGGCGCGTATTACCTGGACAAAGCCGCCGACCAGTTGGGCGTCAAAATGAGCGCCGCCGATTTGATTCCGCCCGACATCGAAGTCAAGGACAGCATGAAACTGGATCTGGGCGGGCGAACCTTGGTCTTAACAGCCCATACCGCCGCGCATACCGACAACGACTTAAGCGTGCTCGACCGGGACAGCAACACATTATGGCTGTCTGACCTGTTGTTTACCGAACACGTGCCGACCTTGGACGGCAGCTTGAAAGGCTGGCTGGCGGAAATCGACAAGCTGGAAAAACAGTCGTTCCGTTACGTGATACCGGGGCACGGCGATGTCGTCAGCGATTGGCCGCAAAGCATGCAGCCGGAAAAGCATTACCTGACCTTGCTGCAAACCGAAATCCGCGCCGCGATTAAAAAAGGCCAACATCTGGAAGACGCCGTGAAAACGATCGGTTACTCCGAGAAAAACAACTGGGCCTTGTTCGACGACTATCACCGCAAAAACGTCACCACCGCTTTTGCCGAATTAGAATGGGAATAAATCCATCACCAAACAGGAAAATACCATGAAAAAAATATTACCCGCCATCTTGTTGACGGCTTTATTGCCGGTTGGCAACGCGACCGCCGCCGAGGATGAAAAAATCTGGAACAACGTCTTGAAACCCGAATACTTTGCCCAGCAAGCGATTGCAGAATCCGACGACGTGATCGAACTGGAAGCGCCGGTACGCGCCGAAGACCCGGCCTTGGTGCCGTTCAAGATTACCAGCAAAATCAAGCAAAGCAAGGACAACTACATCAAGCGCATCCTGGTGCTGGTCGACAACAACCCGTTCCCGTTCGTCGGCGATTTCGGATTTACGCCGGACAGCGGCAAAGCCGACGTGGCGATGCGGATACGGATCAACTCCAACAGCAATATTCGCGCGATTGCCGAAATGAACGACGGTAAACTGGTGATGACGAAAAAATTCGTCAAAGCCAGCGGCGGTTGTTCCGCACCGATTGGCGCCAACCTGGACGAAGCGATGGCTCGCCTGGGCAAAATGAAATTCAGGTTGGAAGACGGCGTTAAAACCGGCGAACCGAATCTGGTCCAGCTAATGATCAGCCATCCGAACATCACCGGCATGCAAATGGATCAAATAACGCGCTTTGTTAAAAAATCGCATTTCGTTAAGGACGTGAAAGTGACGTTCAACGGCAAACCGGTGTTTGCTGCGAAAACCGACATTGCGATTAGCTCCGACCCGAATTTCAGGTTCTATTTCGTGCCGGACAAAGCCGGCGAGCTGAAAGCCGAAGTGACCGATACGTCTTGCGAGTTGCCGACTAAGCGGGATGTTTGTGCGAAGGGGAATACTTATACTGAGACGTTTAAGGTTCAGCCGTAGTTGAGTTGGTCGGGCGACGGCTTTTTGTTGCCCGGCGTTTTGGGATTTTGTCGATTATTATCACCAAGGGCTGATTGACGGCTGCGAAGGGAAACAGAATCGGTTCCGGCGGTTGTGAGACAGCACCGCTATATCCTCTTAAAAGACTGACCTATCAATAACCAATATTTGCTATTCTTTGTTATCGATAGCCAAAACGGAGACACTGAAATTATGAACATTTCCCTAAATCCACATTTTGAACAGCTGGTGAAAGATAAAGTCGAAAGTGGTCTTTATAACTCAGCAAGCGAAGTAATGTGGGAGGCTTTACGCCTCTTGGAAGCACGCGACCAATTGCATGAACTCAGGCTTGCGGAATTAAAGAGGGAAATCCAGAAAGGCATAGACAGCGGCCCGGCAACGCCACTGGATATTGAAGAGATCAAAGCGCGTGGCCGCAAAAGGCTGGCTTCGCAACACAGGGAAGGGTGAGCGCTTAATGCCGCGTTTACTAAAACGACCGGAAGCTGAAAGTGACCTTGAGGAAATTTGGTGGTATATCGCACAAGACAGCCCACACAATGCAGACAGGTTTCTTGATCGTATTCACGAAAGTTGCTTGGCGCTGGCCGACTACCCGCAGATGGGTTCGAGCCGCAACGAACTCAAAACGGGTTTGCGTAGTCAACCGGTCGGGAATTACCTGATTTTCTATTTTCCGCTTGAGGACGGTGTTGATATTATCCGAGTTCTCCACGGATCGCGGGATATTGAAACCTTATGGTGAAGCGGTAGCTACAGCGTAAATCTATAGGACTGATGCGTAGTCCGTATGTAGCATAGCGGAAATACGGGATGATCGTAGCTTTTGACGCGGCTGTGATTAATCTCGAGTCCGTCATCTTATTGAAGTTTTGAATTGTCGGGCATAAACAGTAGCTTGGCTTGAGTATTTATTCTTTTAAACGCACAATGCAAGACTTGAACCTTTTTGTTGGTAGCATGATAGCCTCTCTTTTTCTAGTTTTGCAGAATATACGGTTTCACCATTTTTCAAATATCAAGCAATTTCAATAAAGGTATTCGACAAGTACCCACATACCCTATGAATTACGCCCCGCCACGTTAATATACTTGAATTCAAGAATCGATATACTTCGCTTCCATCGCAGATTAATGATATGAAATACAAGTGTTAGCTCTCGCGTACAAAATTCCACTAAGCCTAATATGTGAACCTCTAAAAATTGAAAAACATAGCGTCCTAACATGTGAAATCTAATTTTGTACGCGATACGTTTCTTTATGGTGAATATAGTATTGGGTGCGAAGCACTGCTTTTCATTCGTGTTCAGAGGAACAGTTGTGCAAGCCAGATATTGTGAACAGAAAGAATTAATTCCAATTAGTGAGTGATCAATTGATACGACAGAACCAAAGACATCTAAGTCTGCTGCTCTGTTACGTAGCTTAATAAGCTCCTCAATTGCATCCTTAGCACCAATGCAGCTTGATGGCTCATGGATTGAAACTGATTTCCAAAAAGCTACTTCATAAAGTCGTAGTTGACCGCCAAAATAGCTCTCAAGGCTTTGCTTTTCTTTGGTTTCTTCTGATATCAACGCATTTGATGCGATATCAATTGCGGTTTTGTAGTCTTGAAAAACTTGTTGCCGTTCCTTTTTATCAGCACATCCCCAAAGACACTCTGCAATTATTGCGAGAAATATTTCATAAATTCTTAGTTGAAGCGCAATATTAGTTGCAATTTCTTTGTTTATTAGAGCCGCCGACTCTTGCAGAGCTTTAGTTTGCTTACCAGTCCGCCAATCGGCAAAAATATACCAAATTCTTCGGTAGATTTCTGATTCTGGAACATCCTTGAGTTTATCAAGCATTCGGCGAGTTTCGTTATTATGTCCTGTTCGCAATGGTGGTGGATCTGCTTGTCGGTTTAAGCACCAGCGAATAAACGATTCTTTATCGTCTGGGGTTCTATCTAATTTTGATGCAATAATGTAATCAATAAGAAAGATTTTAGGTTTACACCGTCCAATAATATCTACCAGACAGCGAGCAGCGACAAATGGGGAGATCTGATTTAGCTCTCCATTTAATCTTTCTTTCAGCTTTTCATTCGGTTTGATTGAGGCATTCAAGTTAGGACGTTTCCATCCTAATTCTAACGCAAGTTGTAACAGAATATTACTTGAATCGTCTTTTTTGAGATTACATGAAACCCACTTAGCCTGTTCAAAAGGTGGTTTTTCTTTAATATGATTCGCCCATAACATGCTCGTCGAATTTGAAAGTTGCTTGAAATGTGGGGAAATATCAATATCTCCTGTCCCGGAATAGCCTAAAAAAAGAATTATTCCACTGGAACACCAATCCTCAATGAAGCTGAATTCTTCGCGTGATTGCATGGAAAGCAGTCGTTCAGATGTTGCAATGAATTCACCCTTTTCGGCGCAACCGTGTAGTTTTGCAAGAACAGGACGTTTTGGTTTTTCCCTGAGAGTCCACTTGCTATTTTCAGGAACTATACTGTGGCTAAAACCAGCATTCTCGATACCTAAATCAAAATTTGTAGTGAGCAGAGTAATACCACATTGATTGGCTAAGAATGCCAAAGCACTATGATTTAGGTTATAAGCCCCAACCGATCCTTTGTAGATAACCTTGAGGATTGGATCAATTTTCACACCATTATCAATACATAAACGCAGTAATTCCTCAAATTTTGTATCATTGACGTTTTTGTAGAATTGTTCTAACGAGGTTAATTTGGAAGGTTCTTTTGAGGTAAATTTGGCAATTTCTTTAGCTAGTTTGCCAATCTGATAGGTTGAATAATCATTTTTGGGGGCAACGGATAGCGCCCTTTCTGAAAGTCCACCGAGAAGGAGCTTAATGAAATCGGATACGCCAGGTGCAATATCATCTAATAGTGATACCGCCGAGCCGACCATAACCGTCAATTGCCCCTGACGTGCTTTCTCACAAAGTAAGTTAAGATATTGGGATTCTTGAACGGCCATTATATTTTGTTATATCAATTTAAGGTTACATAGCGCAAAGCTCTGCACGAAAAAAAACAGGGCTTGATTACGCATATTCAGATTTTTATTTCGTAGGGATGCATAACAAATATCTTGCTCTCATTTTTCCTGACTTTTAAACATAGGACCATAGGATGCGCTGAGGTACGAAGCGCATCAATCGGCGTAGGATGTTATGTGGAGATAAGCATAAATTCAAAATTGAATTTATACCAAATTGAATTTATTTTGAACGGCGGCGCTATATGCTGGATGTTAAAAATTCAGGTTACAAACAACTGATACATCATCCGCAAATTGGTAAGGATTATCCGATTATCCTGCGTCAACCCATTGTTTGTGTTCCAGGTTATCCACAAAATCTGTGGATAACCTTGTGGTTGACCTATGGCTTGTAGGTATAACTACTTATCCCAACAGGCGTTTTTGTTAAAACGGCTAGAAATTAGCCACCCCGGTCTGTAAGCGTCGTACTACGTGTCTTCCCATATTGACTGCGCTGTCGAAACGGGTAACGCTTGTTAATCTGATCCGGGTCGTCCTTAACAAAAACCGCACAAAAACCGGTACAATCAGGCAATTTTATTGCACCGATCCCGTAACGCTTAATAACTGCCTGAAAACGATTCATGAAAATCCTGCTCTATAACGAACTCAATCCCAAAACGATTCCCGGCTTCGCCAAGCTGCAAAAATACCTGCAAGACGATGACTTCAAATCGGCGGAAGTCAAAAAAGTCGGCGACAATCTGTACCGGGCCAAGCTGAACCAGCGCGACCGTTTGTTGTTTTCGATTTATCGCTACAAACAACAAAACTATGCGCTGATTCTGGAGTTCATTAAAAACCATGCTTACCAGGATTCGCGTTTTTTGCGCCAGGTTAGCGATATTGATGAAGATAAAATCCCGGTCGTCGCCAAGCCCGACGAAACCGACGGCAAGGAACTGGTTTACCTGAACCCCGATCACGGCTCGTTTAATCTGCTGGATAAAATCATCTCGTTCGACGACCGCCAGCAATCGATTTACGACTTGCAGCCGCCGTTGATCGTGATCGGTTCGGCCGGCAGCGGCAAAACCGCGCTGACGCTGGAAAAAATGAAACAGGCGGTCGGCGACGTGTTGTATGTGACCCAGTCGGCTTACTTGGTCAAAAATTCCCGCGATTTGTATTACGCGCACCATTACGACAATCCCGACCAGCAGATCGACTTTCTGTCGTTCCAGGAATTCTTGGAGAGCATCCGCGTGCCGGAGGGCAAGCCGGTTACTTTCCAGGCTTTCCAACAATGGTTCGGCCGTTACCGCCAAGGCCCGCTGAAAGATGCGCACAAATTGTTCGAGGAGTTTCGCGGCGTCATCACAGGACCTGCGACCGATAGAAGCTGGCTGAGCCGCGAGGATTACCTGAATCTGGGCGTCAAGGAATCGATTTTCCTGGCTGAGGAACGCGAGTTGGTCTACGACGTTTTCGAAAAATACCTGAGTTTCTTACAAGAGCAGCAACTGTACGACAGCAACATCGTCAGCCACCAGTATTTGCAGCATGTGCAGCCTTGCTACGATTTTGTCGTCGTCGATGAGGTTCAGGATTTAACCAACATCCAGCTTTATTTGATCATCAAATCGCTACGTCAGGCGCAGGATTTTATCTTGTGCGGCGATTCCAACCAGATCGTGCATCCGAACTTTTTTTCCTGGTCGAAAGTGAAGAGCCTGTTTTACCGGCAAGAGGATTTGCAAAGCTCGGAGCAATTGATCCGAATCCTGAACACCAATTACCGCAATTCGCCGCAAGTCACCGACATTGCCAACAAGATTTTAAAAATCAAGAATCAGCGTTTCGGCTCCATAGATAAGGAAAGCCATTATCTGGTGGAAAGCAACGGCCACACCCAAGGCGAAGTGCTGTTTTTGCAGGACACCGCGTCGATTCGTCAGGAGCTGGACAGCAAAACCAAGGCTTCGACGCTGTTTGCTGTGATTGTGATGACGGTCGAGCAAAAACCGGCGGCGCAGCAGCATTTCAGCACGCCGCTGGTGTTCACGATCCAGGAAGCCAAGGGCTTGGAATACGAAAACATCATCCTGTACAACTTCCTGAGCCAGGAAGAAGCCCGTTATCGCGAAATCGGCAAAGGCGTCAGTGCGGCCGATTTGGAGCAGGACATTAAATACGCCCGTGCCAAGGACAAAACCGACAAATCGCTGGAAGTCTACAAGTTCTATATCAACGCGTTGTATGTCGCGATAACGCGGGCCGTTAAAAACCTGTACTGGATCGAAAGCAGCTCCAAACAATCCTTGCTGGAGCTGCTGGGCTTGCGCGATGCCCAGGGCAGTTTGCAACTCGCCAATCAGAACTCGACCTTGGATGCTTGGCGCCAGGAAGCGCATAAGCTGGAATTGCAAGGCAAACAAGAGCAGGCCGAGCGGATTCGCAACGAAATCCTGAAACAAAAAACGCCGGATTGGCAGGTCATTACCGCCGAAATATTGACCGACCTGAAACGCAAAGCCTTTGAAGGCAACGATAAAAACGCCAAGATGACGTTGTTTGAGTACGCTTTGGTTTATGAAGATCGCGATGTTATCAACAGCCTGCTGAAAGCCGAATTCAAAGCGGCCAAACAGCCGGACAAAGGCTTGCAGATGCTGCAACAAAAGCATTACGGCGCTTACAGCTTTAAAAAACCGGACGCCGTGCTCAAACAAGTCGATCAATACGGCCCGGATTTTCGCAATATCTTCAAGCAAACGCCGTTGATGGTTGCGGCCTGGATGGGCAATGTCGAAGTTATCAAGGAGCTGTTTGAGCTGGGCGCGGATACCGAAAAAGTCGACGGTAACGGCTTGACCGCGTTTCAAATCGCGCTGGCGCAATCGGATCGTAGCGATGCCTACGCCAAAAAGAAATTGGCCGATATTTATGAATTGCTGGAGCCGACCAGCATGAGCATCCAGGTCGACGGCCGCTTGGTTAAGCTTGATAAAAACAGCATGGAGTTCTTCATGCTGAACTTGATGATCGCGCTGTTTTACCGGGTGATGCCGAAAAAAATGACTTACCGTCTTGACGGCTTCGCGACCCAGGATTTCATCGACGCCGTACAGCATATTCCCGGCAGCGTCTTGCCCGAACGGCGCAAACAGCGGGCTTATCTATCCAGCATTTTGTCTAAAAACGAAATCGACAAAGACGACAGGCACAATCGCAAACTGTTCTATCGTGTGCGGCATGGCGCTTATATTCTCAACCCGCGGCTGGCGCTTAAAGTGGAAGGCGAATGGGTCAATATTTACGACTTGTTGATTATTGACAGGCTGGCCCCAGCTCACAGAGTCAAGGAAAACTGGTGGCATCGGGATTACAACGAACTTGCCGAACAGCGCATGGACGCCATCAAAGAGTTATTCAAGAAATTGATTGCGGATAAAACGGGAGAAATCTCATGAGCAATAAACTAAAGCCCTGTACGCCCGAACAAATCGAGATTCTGAAAAAGCAACGGTTTAGCGGCACAGAACCGGGACCGTTGTTAAAAGACTTTAACAGCCTGTTGGACTTTATCGGGAAAACAGGCATTGCCGTTTCCGAAAAAACGCAGTTATTTGCCATGAATACGCTGGCGGATATAAACCGGCTTTTAACGCATCCTTTGGACGTTAAATTAAAACGCCCGGTGCAAAAATCCTTTCCTTATATTAACGGGCTTTACCTGCTGCTACGCAGTTCGGGCCTGAGTTACGTGGTTCCCGATGGAAAAAAGACTAAATTAATGCTCAACGAAGAAGTGCTTGCCGACTGGAATAAACTGACTCCGGCGGAATGCTATTTTTCTTTGCTGCAAGCGTTTTATTACCGTGCGGACGCGGCAATGCTGGGGGAAAGACAAGGTTTTCTTAGTCCGACTTGCTTTTACGATTGCTTGTTATTTTTTCAGAAATATTTAGGGGATAGGCTCGATGTTAAGAGTCATCGCGACACTATGTATATGTTGCGCTTTAGTCCCGGTTTGCACAATCTGGCTGTGATGGAATCGTTCGGTTTTATTGACATTGAATGTACCGTCGCCGAGGAGAACGAAACATGGCCGCTGTCTGTCATTAAACCCACCGATTGGGGACGGGCGATATTCGGCTATTTTGTACAAAATAATTTATTCATACCGTTTCTTGAAGACGATGAGTCCGATCAAGCCGGATCAGGTATCTGGGAAGCCGAATTCAAAAAATATATTCCTGAGTGGAAAAGAAGCTTGCTTCAGGTCGAGCGTAGCATAACGGAAGAAGGCGCTTATATTTTCAACGTGTCGCTGGGCGAAGCACGTTGCAAAATCGCCGTTCCCGCCGACATCAGTCTCGATGAATTGGCATACGGCATTTTGGCAGCCTTCGATTTCGACGACGATCATTTGTATGAGTTTATTTATAAAAACGAATACGGCATAGAGGAAAGCATCGCGCATCCTTACGCGGATAGCGACCACGAGTATTGCACCGATGATTGCCCGGTCGGTTACTTGCCTTTGTATAAAGGTATGACCTTCATTTTTCATTTTGATTTCGGCGACGATTGGAGGTTCTCAATTCAGGTTGAGGCTCTGCCGTCGGCAGCGTTGGACTATTCCGAATTGACTGTCATTGAAAAACGCGGGACGCCGCCTCAGCAGTATCCGGATTGGGAAGATGACTATAGTGATGATGAGGATGATGATTGACCCGCGGTATTTTGCCCGAAACGTTTAGGTGCAAGCACTTAGCTCAGGTATCGTAAAGAGGTTAGGAACCTGCATCAATTAATTTAAGCAATCACAAAGCGTAGTCCACGAAAAAACACGAAAATAGTTAAAACACATCAGAATGTTGTCAGTTAGACCTTCCAGGTTTTGAAAACCTGGAAGGTCTGCCTCTCGGTATGTTTCTTGCCCAACAGGTCAGGGACTATCGGAATGACGACGCATCCCGTAAATGCTTGAGTCTCAACTCCCTGCACCTGGGTTCCGGCATAACCCACAGGGATGTGGGGGCCGCGATTGCTCCAGGCAATCTTGCGGCATTTCCTCCCTCCCTGGAGGTCAATGCAGATATTGCATAAGGCCATGGATGGCCTGTAGTAGAGCAACGCAGGGCAGAAAAATGCTCCTGCATTTTCTGCATTCATTACATCCATGTAACTTAGCAGTTGCCGAGGAGCAAATATCTGTCCCTGCCGGAACGACGGTATTTCACAGACACGAGTGTATAACGGAAAGGGGCGTCTGCGAATGAATGCCGGGTATGACGCCGCCCGCGAGCAGCCTTTCAGTAATCTTGGTTCGTAATTCCCCCTCATTTTGTGTTTAAATAATCTAGCGGGATTTACTTATAAATACATCGACTGTTCCGGGGAAGAAAATATGACTCTGCAAAATTTAGCCATTGTTATCGTAGCGACGTTGCTCTCAGCCTGTACCTCGACCTCGCAATCCTCCACGCACTCGGGATTGCCCGATACCGGCCAGCCGGCCTTGCACGCAGTCAGCGACGCCCGGTTGCGGCAGTTGATGGATCGAATGAACGGCCTGATGTTCGACCGTTTCAAAACCGAACCGGACATCGACCGCGAGCGCCGCAGTTATGCGCTGAAAATGGCCGATGCAGCGGATAAACTCGGCTCGGCCGTCGATGTCATTTTGTCGCGTTTACCGGCACTGAACCTGAATCCGGACGAGCAAACGGCATTCCGTGCCCTGGCCGGCAAATTGCGCACGCAGGCCAATATCCTGAATACTCAAGCCAAGCTCAACCGTATCGACGCGATCGAGCCTACATTGGAGCAGATCACAGCGACTTGTTCATCTTGTCATAGCTTATTCAGAAAATTCGGCAACTAAGGTCATTACAATGAACGTAAAAAAAATCGCCTTCTTATTGCTGTTGGCCCTGGTCGCCATGCCGTTTTCCGTCTCGGCCGAAGAGGATTTGCGAACGCTCATTAAGGCTATGAGCGGCAAGATGACCGAGCTCGACAATCAGGTCAAGCAATCGAACCGGCGCATCGCCGAACTGGAAGAGAAACTGGCGCAAAGCGAGCGGGAAAAAGCACTCGTTAGCTCGGCCGCTCCTGCCGCCCAACTGCCGAGTACTCAAGCAACAACCGTAGCGGCCGGCACGACGCCCCCGGCTCCGGCCGCCGAAACGAAACCAAAAATCGCACCGGCTGTCACCGTCGGCGACACCAAGGGCACTTTCAAAATACCGGGTAGCGATACCTCACTCGGCTTTGGCGGTTACGTCAAGCTGGACGCCAATTACAGCAGCGTCGGCATGGGGGGCGACAAATTGGGCGATCAACATCTGGTCATTTCCCAAATTCCCGTGGGCGATAACCGGCTCGGCGAACACAGCAAAAATACCTTTCATGCCAAGGAAAGCCGTTTCTGGTTGAAGTCGTTCACGCCCAGTTCCTGGGGCGACATCAACACCTTTCTGGAAGTGGATTTTCTGGGGGCGGCGGAGGTTTCTACCTACACACCTCGACTGCGGCACGCCTACGGTTCCATCGGCAACTTCTTGGGAGGTTTTACCTGGACGACTTTCCTGAATGTCGCCGCCATCCCGGAAACGCTGGATCCAACAGGTCCCATCGGCGACTTGCTCAATTTGCGCCAGCCTCTGGTGCGCTGGACCCAGCCCTTCACGGTTGCCGGAACACCGTTGGAATTCCAGGCGGCGCTGGAGTCGCCCAAAAGCCGGCTGTGGACGGACCCGCAACTCAGAGAAAGTACGGATGGGTATAATTTTACCAATCCCAACGACGATCGCTATCCCGATCTCATGGCCCGTCTTAATTACACCCCCGACTGGGGATCGCTGTCTCTCGCCGCGATGGGCCGCCAGATCCGTTACACCAAGCAAACGACCAACCAACAGCAGGAGGCCTGGGGCGGTGCGGTCAGCCTGGCCGGCAAAATCAATACCGTCGGCATGGATAACGTCAAATTCATGCTCGGCTATGGCGACGCCTACGGCCGCTATGCCGCCTTCAACGCGTTCGAGGACGCGGCCCTGGATGCTTCCGGCCGATTGCAATTGGTCAAGGTCTACAGCGCGATGATGGCTTACCAGCATTGGTGGAACAAGGCCTGGCGATCGACGCTGGCCTATGGTTTCGCTGCGGCGGATCAGCCGGCCTTTGTGCAACAAGCGGTTAATTTGAACGGAAACGTAGGCGAGATGACCCGGCAGGCACAGTCCGCCCATATCAATCTGCTCTGGAGCCCCTGGCTGTCGACCACCTTTGGTTTGGAATACTTTTACGCCCTGCGCGAACGGGCGGACGGACAGACCGGCGACCTGAATAGAGTGCAGTTCTCCACGCGCTTTAATTTCTAGCCGAAGAGGAGAAACAGTATCGTGTTAACCGAGGCTAACAGACGTCATCTCGCTGCCGGAGTGCTGGGATTGCTGCTGGCCGTCAACTTTGCGGAGTCCCAGGCAACGGAAAGCACTTGCCCGCCGTCGCAACCGTCATGCAAACCTGCCGTTGCCGCCGTGCCTGCCCCTCAGGCGGCAGCCAAGCGCAAAGTCCTGATTATCCATTCGTATACCAGCGAATACCCCTGGGTCAGGAAGCTACGCGAGGGTATTTTCGAGGAAGTGAACCGGCTGCCGCTGGAGCAGCGGCCGGAAATCTACGAGGAACAGCTTGATGCCGCGCGCTTGGGCAAAGCGGCCGTCAGCGATTATGTCGCCGAACACATGACGCAAAAATATGCTTCGGTCGCCTTCGATGCTGTCTTTACCGAATTGCAGGATGCGGCGATATTCCTGTTGAACAGACCGGATCTGTTCCCTGGCGTACCGCGTTATTATTTCGATTACACCGCGCCAAACCTGCCTGCCGACCGTTCCAGCGGAGCGTTCGTGCTCCTGCCGTCGGACTGGGAGATCACGCTGCAAACCATACTCGATGTATTGCCCAAAACCCGGCGTATCGTCATCATCGGCGACAAGTGGACGGAGTATGCGCAGACTCGCATCCAGGCCATCAAAAGCATCGCCGGGCATTTCACCGGTAAGGTTGAATTGGAATATTGGGAAGACATCGTTTTCGACGAGCTATTCGAACACGTCAAACACTTGCCCAACGATACCGCCATTCTTTACATCGCGACCTTTAGGGATCGTGCCGGCCAAAAAGGCATTCCGGCTTTGGTAGCGCCCAAACTGTCGCAAGTTGCTTCGGTTCCGGTTTTCATCATCGTCGATTCGTTTATCAACCCTGCGTCGCTGGGCGGTTACATGGTCAGTGGGGAAAAAGAAGGTCGTTTGATCGGCCGCATTATCGCCGCCGGCAACGATAAACCGCTACAGATGACGCCGGAGCAATTCAGAGAAGCCCTGAACGGCTATTATTTCGAAGACAGTCAACTCAAACGCTGGGGCATTCCCGACGAGCGTCTGCCGAAAGGCAGCGTCATTTTGAATCGGGAAAAAGGCGTATGGGAAAGTTACCGCGGCTATATCGTCGCGGTGCTCGCCGCCTTCGCGCTGGAAACCTTGTTGATCGTCAGCCTGATCCGCAGCAACCGTCGACGCAAGCGGGCGGAAGCGGAAATCCTCCGTTACAGCGATCACCTGGAAGAAATGGTCAAGGCGCGTACCGCCGAATTGGCGGAAGCCAAGGTCAAGGCGGAAGACGCCAACCGGGCGAAAAGCCAGTTTCTGGCGAACATGAGCCACGAACTGCGCACGCCATTGAATGCCATTCTCGGTTTCTCCGGTTTGATGCAGCGCTCGCCCGAGATTTCCGCCGGCCAGCGCGAAAATCTGGCCATCATCAACCGTAGCGGCGAGCATCTGCTCAATTTGATCAACGATGTGCTCGATATGGCCAAAATCGAGGCCGGCCGCATTGTACTGGAAATTGCGGCGTTCGATCTTGGCGCGCTGGTTCGCGACATCACCGATATGATGCGGTTGCGAGCCGAGGAAAAAGGCCTGCAACTGCTGCTCGACCAGGCCTCCGGTTTTCCTCGGCTGATCCGCGGTGACGAAGGCAAACTGCGTCAGGTCATCACCAACCTGCTGGGCAATGCGATCAAATTTACCCAACAGGGCGGCATCACCCTGCGCCTGGACGTCAAAGAGAACAACAATAGGCAATGGCTGATTGTAGAAGTGGAAGACAGCGGCATCGGCATCGCGCCGCCGGATCTGGCTCGAGTGTTCGAAGCGTTCGTGCAGGCCGGCAAGACCAGCGCGCATCAAGGCACCGGCCTGGGCTTGGCCATCTCGCGCCAGTTCGTGCATTTGATGGGCGGCGATCTCACCGTGCATAGCACGCCGGGCAAAGGCTCCATATTCCGGGCCGAATTTCCGGTCGAAATGGCGGATGAATCCGAAATCCGGGCGCTCAAGCCTGAGCGCGGCTTGGTCGCCGGCCTGGAGCCCGGTCAAGCCGACTATCGGATATTGATCGTCGAAGATCAGCCGGAGAACCAGCAGCTGCTGAAAAAGCTACTGGAAAACGTGGGCTTCCAGGTCAAGATAGCGGAAAACGGGCAGGAAGGCGTCGAATGTTTTCAAAGCTGGTCGCCGCATTTTATTTGGATGGACAGGCGCATGCCGGTCATGGATGGCGTGGAGGCCACGCGGCGTATTCGCCAACTGGAAGGCGGACAGCTGGTCAAAATATCCGCCCTTACCGCCTCCGCGTTCAAGGAACAGCAACAGGAAATGCTCGATGCCGGCATGGACGATTTCGTGCGCAAACCTTACCGTTTCGACGAAATCTACGACTGCATGGCGAAGCATCTGGGCATAAAATACCGCTATGACACCGATACAGCCGACGCCAAGGACGAGAACCTTACCGAACTTAGCGCCGACAGATTGACGCAATTGCCCGCCGCATTGCGCCGGGATTTAAAAAACGCCTTGGAAACGCTGGACACCGAAGACATCATGGCCGTCATCGAGCAAATTGGCCAAGTCGATGAAAAGCTGGGGCATTCGTTGGCCCGTTTAGCTAATTACTTCGACTATCAGCCGATCCTGGATGCGCTCGATAGCGCAAACAGTCGATAAGCACAATAGGGATAACCATGAGCGGGGGCTGGATATTGCGGAACGGTTCGATCGTCCATTGCCGCCGACCGACAAACTACGCCGATTGCTCAAGACCAAAGCGCCTTGGGAGGGATGACCTCTATTGGTTTTACACCGCCAGCGCCGATCTCGGCTGATCAAGAGCTGGCGGATTTTGACTGTGGCGAATCATCCCTAAACGAATGGCTGAAAAAGCGCGCATTCAAGAATCATGTGGTAGGCGCTTCACGCTGCTTTGTTTTGTTTTGTGTGCCAGTACGGATGTTATTGGTTACTACAGTCTGTCCGCCGGAGCGATTAGTCATGAGGCGGTAGCCAAGATAATGCGGTGGGCGGTTAATGTCGCTGCCGATGCCGGGGTATTTGCGATATTGGTTCATGCGCTTTCTGATCACGCCAAGCAGTTCTATCTTTCACACGGTTTCGTGGAATAGCCTTTACAAGCGATGACGCTGTTTATGTCGATAGAAACAGTTCGGTTAATTTTGGCTGAGGTTGATTGATAGTCAAGAATACACAATGCAAGACCTGAACCTCTTATGTTTTGCATTGTTGAAAATAACCGTGAAATATTTATAGCTGGTAGTTTTGTGTGCAAGATGTAAAGCTTGAACTTATTTCCTTTGAAATAACTCCATCTTGAAAACAGCCAAACCAATCTGTAGATTGTCCTACTATACAAAGTAGCATTGACTCAAAGCTACCAGATAATTTCGATTGCCATTCACTTATATCTTGAGTGGATGGGTTCGGAAACTGTTCTGGATGCGTATGCCATTCACCAACATAAGTTATTTCTGAGCTACTATTTTGCCATTGTGTATAAGCAGTTTGTTGGTGTAAAGGTGAACATCTATTAAAGAAAAACCTGCCAGAAAGATCATCATGCTGGGGTAAAGTAATGTCAGTCACTTCAATATATTGCCCCCTGTATCTCCCCAAAAAAATTCCGCCTTTTTCTCTGTGCCAAAATTTAAGTTGTCGATATTGGTGCAATCTAGTTAAAACCGAAGTTGGCATTATTACTAGCTCATTTTTGGGTAATTGAATTGTTATAAAATCTTGGTGCAACATGGGCATGTATCAAGGTTTGATGGATTACAGTTCTTAGTATATTGAACATCAAGAGATAAACTACTATGCCTAAATCTAGGTGATGGATTACCAGAAAAATAATCAATTGCTAATTGTTGAATTAGGGCTGCCGCTGAAGCGGATGCACCACTTGCATAAGGGAAATAAGCATTTCCACAGTTTCGTCTTATAGGCTCTTGAGGTTCTTTATCTTTTGAAAATAACTTAAATCTTTCTTGCAACTCACCGTCTTTATTTGAAATTCTTAGACAGCGATAACATGCCCCAGTTTTATCATCTAATATGACGCGAACGGCTTTACCTGCGGCAATAACCCATCCATGTATTAATGCGTTCGGAATTTCACTTCTATGATAATAATGACTCAGAGAGGTTGAAAAAGCTTCATTTCCTGTAGCATCAATTATTAAGTCATATCTTGAAAACAATGTTAAATTTTTTACATCGAATCGTTTGTTGTTACCTATAAAATTTATGGTGTTAGATACTGCTTGTTTTGTAAGAAAATCGGCCATAGCTAATGCTTTATTTTCACCGACATAAGACATATTTAGAATATGACGACCTAAATTATCAGGAACTAGAATATCAGGGTCGAAGAAAGCAAGAACTCCTTTATGAGTATGATCTTGAATTCCTGCGCCTAGCTGGGCAAGAAGTAAAGCAGTGAAACTTCCTACCGTGCCGCAACCAATAAGAGCTATCTTTTTTCCTATAAGAGAAAATTCTTTGTCTTGATTCCGAGTGGTAATTCTACTGTCGGAAGCGTCCATGATATTAATGCGGAGAAACTTTTCTTTTACAAGGCTCTTTCTTGAAAGAATTGAACTTGGACTCGCAGGTTTGTTTCCTTTTTTGTTTTGCCGTTGGTTTTGTGACCTTTTTAGAGCTTCAATTATCTGTTTATCAATTTCTATAAATGCACCAACATTACCGCCTGGTGTTTGTAGGACAACATAAAACGAACGAATATTTTTTATATCACTTATCACAGCAAGGAGGCTGCTTATAAAAGATTGTGCGGCCGAAGGATCAATTATTGTCAGCCACGCTAACAACTCCTGTCTTGAAGACAAAGGCCATTTTTCAAAGAGTCTGATAAGCTTTGTTTGTGTTAACTTAGTGACAATAACTGGGGTTGTTTTATTATAAGTATTATTTGCCGCATTTCTTAGTTTTAGCCAAGCATCAGCCTCTTGTGGCTTGTTAAAAATAACGACTTCACACTTTGTATTTTTTTTATCATTATCAAGAATTGAATATCTATCAATTAGTAATGCTTGTAATGGAGAGTTCCATGATTTTATATAGGCAAAAAACTCACCTTGCCAATAAGCCGTAAATTCATCGGCATATTCTTGAGAGAGTTTTTTAATATCGTTTTCAACATATGAAACTAATAGCTTTTCTACATATTGAAAACAAAGTACAAAATTACTTTCTTGGTTATATCTGTCTAAGTAGATAAATTCTTTATCCAAATAGCACAAGCTACCGTCTGGCTCAATGTGTGGTAAATGAGGATTTAAGCCTTCAGGAATATTGAGTAATCTATATTTTGGAAAATCAATGAAATCTAATTCAGAAAAACTGATTTCTAATGAAAACCTAGTATTTCTTACAGACATAATCCCTTCATACTTATGCAAAAAAGTAGAAGGGATTCTTTTAAAGCCTTTTTCCCGTAAAAAATTGTGGGAAAATTGATGGGCTGTTGTCATTAACCTGATTTTAAGTTTTTAACTATTGGAGCAGGCTGTTTTCTTATTGGCGTATTTAGTGTGACAGATACCGATGATATTGGGATTATATAGGTGTTGTCATTTGGAATTCGCCTGCCAAGGGATTTTATAAACAAATCTACAACTTCCTGTGAGGTTTCGGCATGTATTAATGCTTTAGTCAGCGTGTCTCTAAATATTTTCGCTTTATTAACAATGTCATCAATGATTTCCTGTGAAAACTCTCTAGGATAAAGAGTTTCTTCTGGTTCAGCAGGATTTTTTATCTCGCCAGCAAATAACTCAGGCAATTTTTCTGCAACAGCAAAAAGTGCTTCGCAATCGCGATTAAATCCATTTGAGTCATCAAAAACCGAAGCAGCGCAGGCCATCAGTGTAATGGAAGTTGGCCCTCCTGTTTCCCAAGTAAAATCACGCCATGCTTTAAGGTATCTACATACACGTACTAACCTGTCACCGTGAGCTTCTTTTTCACGGTCAAACCATAATTTGATTTTTTTGGGATCGGATTTAATCCAGTGTTCTTTATCTCTTCTAGCTAAATAAATTTCGTTAGGATCAAGTTTTATAGCTTCTAGTGCATAAGTGGAATCCATTGCAGCAAAAGACGTTGATAAAGCCGCTTCTTTGAGTTCTTTAAAACGCTCTATCGGAACAGCATATAAAGGAAAATCTAAATGAATGCGTGAGCTAACAATAATACGCGCACACGTTGGCTTGCTATCATCAAACTTCCAATCTTGGTTTTCAGCAACTAATTGTTTTAATGCACTATCAACAATTTTGAAAAAAACTCCTTTTGAATAAATTGGATTATCTTCAAAAAGATCCATTGGTAAATAAACTCCATCATCAATATCTAATTGTTGAGGAGGTGAAAAAGCAGGATTATTTAAAGTTCCATAAGAGAAAGAACCTTGCGGCCAGAATGCGGGGCTTACTTCCCGAAATGCAGTATGAATGCCTTTTAAACTAGATTGTTTTTTGAAATCTTCCTCAAGTATCGCTTTAGATTCATTAAAGGCTTTTCTTATTGCGCTTCTAGCTTTTTTTCTTGTTTGTAATAATGTAGCGCGTTCATCATCTTTAATCTCCAGTTGATGAATAAGCCGATTATTTTCTGAACGTGCATACAATAATTTACTTGCATCATATTTAAGTTTCGTCATTTTTAATCCTGATTAATGGGCTTTGTAAATTCAAAAAAAGTCGGAGATGCAGCCTTATGTTCAAGCATATGACTTAATATTTCATCATTTGAGTGCGAACAAGCTGTAGCTTTCCCTTGTGCTATTAGTGTTTCTAATGCTTTTTTACCGGCATTATCTAAAGCAATATAATCAGCTTGGTCATTGGTTAGTGCTCTATCAATAAATAAAAATTGTTCTTTTGGCAAAATATGTTTAATCCAAAAATTGTGTAACGATTCACTAGACGATAAGGTTAAATCAACTACAGAACGAGCCCATTGCAACTTACCTTGTTCTAATATTTTTCGATGATCTGCTGTTTTGTTTTTTCCCATTGTTCCTATCCCCAGAACAAAAACATCTTCAGGTTTTTGTTTAAGGAAGTTACATGCTTCATGAACACCAAAGTAGGCAGGCGAGTTACCAATAAGCCCACCGTCAACAAATCGCTGGCTGTCAATTTCATGAATTGGGAAATAAGTCGGTGCGGCTGAAGTGGCAAGCGCTACATCGACTAAAGATAGATTTAAATCGTTAAAATAATTATTGAGATGCGGCGTTTTAAATACCTTGGGTTGTCCCGTTGTGTAATTGACCGCTGGAATAAGAACCCTTGTTTTCAGATCCTTCATTTTTTTATCTTCAAAAATATTTTGAAGGACAGTTTTAAGGGGCTCTGAATCGTAGGAAGACTTATAAAAAGACTTAAATTTTGAATGCCAAGTTTGTTGGGGAAATATTTTTTGTCCTTCTTCTTTAAGTATTGTTGATAAGTCACTTGGTTTTAATCCACTTGCCAAACCAAGAGCAATGATGCCACCAATTGAAGTCCCGCATATCATGTCAAAATGATCAGTTATATTAACACCCCTTTTATTCTCCAATTCAGCTAAAACTTCCGCAGTAAATAAACCACGAATACCACCACCGCTTAACGACAAAATTTGAAATCGACTCACAAAACCTCCATTATTACTAACGTCTAGGTATGGAGTCTCAAATTAATAATTCAAGCTCATGCCGTACATTTTACCTTTTTTAATAATTACATCAGCCGGGTAGGTTGGGCAACGCTTTTCTGCCCAACATTATCGCGTGGTCACTGTTGGGCAAGCGATAAGGCTGTTTGCCCAATCTACACAGACTGACCTTACAATTTCACGGCAAGCTTTCTGTCCAGGGCCGTAGAATGCGGTGAGGTACGAACCGCATCAATCGCGAAAGATGCGCTTCACTTTGTTCAGCACATCCTACACGCTTTAAGAATTGAACCTGAGGCTTGCAAGTTAATGCTTCAAATCACGGTAGAAGTTTTCATGCAGGCCGAGCGCCGGCAAACACTGACAAAATAGAATTAAGTAAAACTTCAAAAGAGTAAATACTTTTTTGAGTAAATGAATTAAAGCGCGTAAATCGTATGTAGCCGTCCTACGGATTACACTTTATCCGTTCATGGCCACTTTTTTGCACCGTGCAGCAATCGCAAAATCTGAACAAACTCGCCTTTGATGCGGTAGACCGCAATAAACGATGTGCGGTTAATCACCAGCTCGCGCGTACCTTTCACTCGTCCTAGGCGGCCTAGCTTTGGATATTCAGCCAAGCGGTCGGTTTGTCCCTCGATCTCGTCGAGTTGGTTTAGTGCTGCGGTCAGGCTGTCCTGGGCTATGTATTCAATTGCGTTTTCTCGATCATTTTCAGCGCTATCTGTCCATTGCACCCGCATTATTCGGTTTTCCCGATACGGGCCAAAAGGTTTTCACGTTGCCGCTGCATATTGGTTTTAGCGATGTCGTGGGGTATCCATACCGTATTTTGGTCGTTAGCCTCTTTTAAAGCCAATTCAACTTGTTCCCGGAACCACTTGTCATGGGAGGCCGCTTCGTGGGCGGATTTCATCGCTTCAGCCCGATCCGGCCGACGATAGGTTTGAACGTTGGCCGGGTCGTATTGTGCTATGTCTACGTCGAACCGGCTGATGCCTATTTCTTTAAGGTAGGCGGCCAGGGTTTCAAGTTTCTTAAAGGTGCGTATTTTCTTGCTGCGGCTGGCTGCTAAAGGGCGTTCAAGCATTTCGTCTTTGATGAGGATGCTCCAGCCGCCAATTTGACCGATAACATGTGCGGAGCTGACGGTTCCGGATTTAACTAATCGGGATAAGGTGTTGTGGTCGATGGTTTCGGCACTCATACAGATACCTGCGCGGTTTTTTGATTAAGGAATACGGCTTATTATGCGCAATCTATTATTGATTGCAAGAATGTGGATTAAAGCCTGTTCTCAATTTCGATAACCTGTTAACCGCTTTAACGAGTAGCGAAGCGAAGCTAGCGGCTCAGTTCGCAGAAGTTACGGATGAAGCGTTTTTATCAAAATAGCCGAGTAGGCCGGAATAAGCCGGTTCGAGCGATAGCGAGAACTGGCGTTTCCGGCAAACATCCTCCAAATCTGCCGGAAACGCCACCTCGCGCTACGCGCTTGGATGGCCTTATTCCGGCCTACTACTGACCTTACAACTTCACGGCAAGTTTTCTATCCAACGTTAATAGTTTAACGCCATGCGCGGTGGCCGTGGCGGCGATTATGGCATCAGGTAATTTGACGCGGTGTTGATGTCTAAATTGTATCGTTAAATCTTCAATCAACGGACTAATCGCTAAATGCGTCATCCGATCCAAGAGACCGTTGATGGCTTGTTCTTCGTCCATACTCAAATCCGGGTAACTTAACAATTCCATCCGGGTGATAGCGCTAAATCCACAAGAGGGCAGGGTGATGCCTCTTAAAATAGAGATAGCTTCGTCATTGCCTTTAAGCAAGCCAATGATGGTATTGGTATCAAGCAGATAGCTAAGACCATTCATCACGCATCGCCTGTTGAATCTCTAGGGGGTTGCCGTTGAATGAGGGGGAGTTTTTTAGTATTCCGGCAAAGTCGGTCAGTAATTCAGGCGGTTCGGCATGATGGGCTTGTTGTGTGCTGCGATAGACCAACGCCAGGTTTTTTAATAATTGCGCCGGGCTAATATGCTCATGCTCTGCCAGTTCATTAAGCAGGATAGCGGTTTCATCGTCTAATTCTATGATCGCCATGGTTTATATCCTCTTTTAAAATTTACAGCTTATGCTCCATCCCTGTGAAAAGTAAAATTTTCTTCAAATTCGTGCAGGTCTTTTGGCTGTTTCTACTGCTACACCTAGCGTAAGGTGACAGTGCTAAATGGGCTTGATTACTTCGATAGCGCCAATTCATAGCTGGTACTACGTCCACCACCCTCCGCTTTTACCAGCGCGCCCAGCTCGATAAGGCTGAGAATGTCGCGATAAGCGGTGTCCTGAGAGCACTTCGCCAGCCTGGCCCATTTGGATGTGGTTAACTTGCCTTCGAAGCCGTCCAGCAGCCGGTTGAGTACTTTGATCTGGCGTTCGTTCATTGGCGCGTCGGCAAAGCGTTCCCAGAATTTGGCTTTTGCCAGCACGGCTGACAGTGTTTCGTCCGCTCGGGCGATGGCGCGTTGCAGACAAGCTAGGAACCATAGCAGCCACTCGGTTACGTCCAGGCCGCTTTTTTGGCTGCGTTCCAGCACGTTGTAGTAGTCTGTCCGCTCTTGCTGAATCTGCGCCGAGAGGCTATAGAAGCGCTGCCGGCTGTGCTCCGACCGCGCCAGCATCATGTCGCCGATGGCGCGGGCGATGCGGCCGTTGCCGTCATCGAACGGGTGCAGGGTGACAAACCATAGATGCGCCAGTCCCGCCTTGAGCACCGGATCGAGCTCATCCGGCTGTTCGAACACGTCTAAAAATATCCCCATTTCCGCAGCCAGCCGATTTGCCGGCGGCGCGGTGTAATGCACTTTTTCGCGCCCGATAGGGCCGGATATGACTTGCATCGGCCCGCCCGCATCATCGCGCCATGCAGCCACCCGGATCTGCGTCAAACCGCTACGTCCGGTCGGAAACAAGGCCCCGTGCCAGGCAAACAGGCGTTCGTCGGTTAGCGGCTCGGCATAGTGCTGAGTGGCATCGAGCATTACCTCGACAATGCCTTCGACGTGGCGATCCACGGGAGCCAAAGCGCCGATGTCCAAACCCAGGCGTCGGGCAATCGATGAGCGCACCTGTTCGCTGTCCAGGCGCTCGCCTTCGATTTCACTGGTTTTGACAACATCTTGGGTCAAGGTTTGCAGCCAGGCTTCATCCCGTAATCTGAAGCCCAGCGATTCCATGCGGCCCAGCAGGCGTCCTTGGACATGCCGAACCATCGCCAGCGGCGTCGCTAAGCGCGTCATGTCGTAGCGCCAGTTGGGCCAGTCGGGGTGTTGCCAGATGTAGACCGTCATACTATTTACTCCGCATTAAGTGCGGATATTGTTGGCTGTAATCTCCGCAAAGGCAAGCCGACTCTCTGCGTTTACGGCAAACGCCACTATCTTCAGCAAATCTTACGGCCTTATTTTGGCGTTAGAGGTAGTTGCAGTTTATCCACAAAATCTGTGGATAAACTTGTGGTTGACCTATGGCTTATAGGTATAACTGCTTATCCCAACAGGCGTTTTTGTTAAAACGGCTAAAAATTAGCCACTCCGGTCTGTAAGTGTCGTACTACGTGTCTTCCCATATTGACTGTCCGCCGGGAGCGGCTCCAGTAAAAACCTGGAAGGTCTGGCCGTTCGACACGAAAACATCTGCTAAAATGCACTCATTTTTTAACTGCCCAAGAATTGAAAAATGGATGTTATCCAACGTATTGCCGAAGAATTAGCTGTAAATCCCAAACAAGTCAGCGCTGCTGTCGATTTACTGGACGAGGGCGCTACCGTCCCGTTTATTTCCCGCTACCGGAAAGAGGTGACCGGCGGTCTGGACGACACTCAATTAAGATTGCTCGAAGAGCGCCTGGGTTATTTGCGCGAGCTTAACGCGCGGCGTAAGACCATTCTGGACAGCATCGCTTCGCAAGGCAAGCTGACGCCGGAGCTGGAAAAAGCGATTATCGATGCCGACACCAAAACGCTGCTCGAAGATTTGTATTTGCCCTATAAGCCCAAACGCCGCACTAAAGCGCAGATTGCCCGCGAAGCAGGGCTCGAGCCGCTGGCCGATGCGTTATTGGATGACCGCAGCCTGATTCCCGAACAAGTAGCAGCCGGTTATATCGACGCGGAAAAAGGCGTGGCGGATGTTGCCGCGGCGTTGGATGGCGCACGGCAAATCATCATGGAGCGTATTTCAGAAGATGCCGAATTATTGGCCGAGCTGCGTGAACGCATCTGGCAAAAAGGCATTGTTCACGCGACGGTTGCAACCGGCAAAGAGCAGGAAGCCGCGAAATTCAAGGATTATTTCGATTACGAGGAAGCGATTAACAAAATCCCTTCGCATCGGGCTTTGGCGCTGTTTCGCGGACGCAATGAGGACTTGTTGAATCTAACGCTTAAACCCGGCGCTGAAGACAAGGAAGAGCACGATCTTTGCGCCCAATTCGTCGCCCGTCACTTGAATATTACCGATACCTCAAAACCGGCCGATGCCTGGCTGGCGGAAACCGCGCGTTTTGCCTGGAAAATCAAACTGTATACCCGTATCGACCTGGATTTGAAACTCAGGCTGCGCGAAGCGGCTGAGCTGGAAGCGATCCGGGTTTTCGCCAGTAATTTAAGAGACTTATTGCTGGCCGCACCGGCCGGGCCTAAAGCGACGATGGGCCTGGACCCCGGCATACGCACCGGCGTTAAGGTGGCGATTGTCGATCCGACCGGTAAGCTGCTGGCGACCGATACCATCTACCCGCACCCGCCGCGTAAGGACTGGGATGGTTCGATAAACACGCTGGCGAAACTGATCCAAAAGCACAAGGTCGATTTGGTCAGCATAGGCAACGGCACCGGTTCTCGGGAAACCGACCAGTTGGTCGCCGATGTGATGAAGCGGCACGGCGAACTTAAGTTTACCAAGATTATGGTGTCGGAAGCGGGCGCGTCGGTTTATTCGGCATCTGAACTGGCGGCGAAAGAGTTTCCCGAGCTGGACGTGTCGTTGCGCGGCGCGGTTTCGATTGCCCGGCGCTTACAGGACCCGTTGGCTGAGCTGGTTAAAATCGATCCGAAATCGATCGGCGTCGGCCAGTACCAGCATGACGTGAACCAAGTTCAGCTGGCCAAAGGGCTTGATACCGTAGTCGAGGATTGCGTAAACGCGGTTGGCGTCGATGTGAATACTGCTTCGGTAGCCCTGCTGAAACAGGTTTCCGGCCTGTCCGCCAGCATCAGTGAAAACATCGTCGCGTTCCGTAATGAAAACGGCCCGTTCGCCAATCGCAAGCAACTGAAAAAGGTGCCGCGATTGGGCGACAAGGCTTATGAGCAGGCGGCGGGATTCTTGCGCATTATGAACGGCGACAACCCGTTGGATGCGTCTTCGGTGCATCCTGAAGCTTATCCTGTGGTTGAAGCGATCATCGGCAGCACCGGAAAATCGATTCGCGACCTGATCGGGCAAAGCCAGTTTTTACGCGGCCTGAATCCGGCCAATTTCACTAATGAGCATTTCGGTTTGCCGACCGTAACGGACATCTTGCAGGAGCTGGAAAAACCCGGCCGCGACCCAAGACCGGAATTCAAAAGCGTCGAATTCAAGGCAGGCATCGAGAAAATTACCGATCTTGAAGTCGGTATGAGGCTGGATGGGGTAGTCACCAACGTCGCCAATTTCGGTGCATTTGTCGACATTGGGGTGCATCAGGACGGCTTGGTGCATATCTCCCATTTATCGGATACTTTTGTCAAAGATCCTAGGGATGCGGTTAAAACCGGCGAGATGGTCAAAGTGACGGTGCTGGAGGTCGATGTCGAGCGCAAACGCATTTCACTATCGATGAAAACAAGTCCTGAGCTGGGCGAAACCCGGCCGGAACGCAACAGCCAAAAGCCGGCCGTGCATAAGCCCAAGCCCCAGCAGCAGGCGCCGGTGCAAGGCTCGATGGCTAGCGCGTTTGCCAAGGCGCGGCTGAGTAAATAGTTGTGGCTCTGCTATACTGGCTTTCATGATTAAACTAACCCCCAGGATTTGATATGCGTAAATTCAGTCGTTTTTTCGTTTTTGTTTTATTCTCCGGCCTGTTTACGGCATATGCCCCGATGGCTCCGGCTGAGATGCAGCAACAGGGTTATGGCGGCGTGGCCTCTATGCCGGCCTCTCACGCTTATGAATCGCAACATCGGAGTTACGGCAGCAAGGTTGGCAACAAGGCGCTGAATGCTTTTGCCAATCTAACGATGGGGGTGTTGGAAATTCCTAAAAACATGATCAACACGTCTAATAAAAGCAACGTTATTTACGGTGCTGTAGGCGGATTATTTAAAGGCTTGGTTCATACTGCCGGACGCATAGGCGTAGGGATTGCCGACTTGGTGACCATTCCTATTCCTACGCAACCTATCGCCCAACCTGCGTATATTTGGGACGATTTTGATGTGGACACTACTTACGGGCCTGCATTTCGTTTAGATAAATCCCGTGAAGCGGAGCCGCCTATTGTTCAAACGCCTGTCGCGGCACCTGTTGTCGCGGCGCCCGCGCCCAAACCGGAGCCGATTGATAATTCAAAACAGTACAACCAGGAAACCAACCGGAAGCTGGATACGCTATTCAAAAAAGAAATGAAGAAATAACGCACCGCTGTTAACGCAAAAAAAGCCCGGAGGCGACCAGCCTGCCGGGCTTTTTTATGCCGTCATTCTTTATCGGATGACGGCGGCGGGACAAATTCCGGGTGGGAAATGCTGATTTTATTGCCGACTTCGCCCATGAAAAACGCCACGATTTTGACCGGCTCGTCGCCGATGTTGCGGCCGTTGTGGAGAACCCCGACGGACTCGGCCACGGCATCGCCGGGATGCAGGATTTTAACTTCGCCGGTGGCAAGTTTTAATTCCAGCTCGCCTTCGAGGATGTAGCCGAAGCCCGGCACCGGATGTTCGTGCCAGCCGGTCTCGGCTTCCGGCGCGATTTCAACGACGATCCCGGTGACTTCGCCTGGGCCTTTGGGATAGACGATAGGCTTGCCGTCCCAACTGGTGGTTGTCTTAAGCAGCGGGGTGATTTTAAGGTTGGGATTTTCGTCCAGCGCGAATGCCGCGAGCGGGCAGCATAACGCGATGACGCCTATCAATGAGGTCTTGAAATTCATAGTCATCCTTAACCCGGCGGCCAAGTCATTTGCCGGCCCCCCAGCAGGTGCAAGTGCAGGTGATACACTGCCTGTCCGCCGTTGTGATTACAGTTGAACAGGGTCCTGTAACCGGCTTCGGCGATGCCTTCCTGTTTGGCCAGTTCGGCCGCGGTTTGCAGTAGCTTGCCGCCCAGCGCGGCGTCGTCCAGGTCGTTCAGCGTAGTAATATGGCGCTTCGGGATAATCAGGATATGCACCGGGGCTTGGGGATTGATGTCCCTGAAAGCCAGCACGTCGCCGTCTTCAAACACCGTATCCGGCTTAATGTCACCGGCAACCATTTTGCAAAATAAACAGTCAGTCATCGTTTCTCCTTTTTGTATGGGTGGCCGGAATGGCCGGAACGCTTGATTTTAAAATATACCCTTCTTGCTCAGCTAGGAAAAGGCTTTGTGTTGAAGATGCTTATCTTGCGGAGAGGCATGCGCAGGGTGGATAAATAGCTTTATCGTTTGCTCGCCGATTACCGAATAAAAGCGGTGGGCAGAAAAGCTTTGCCCCCCACATGGCTGGCAGCGAAAGGTCGAAATCGGTATTTCATGGGGCAAGGTTCGGCCAAGAGCAGTCTATTAACATCGCTCTACTAATGGCGGGTTATCACTAGAAAGCGGCGGTGTAACGCAGAAATAACGGGATGCGGTACAAAGAATGACGGTAACGCATAGAGTAAGGCCGCGTTACCGTTGATTGTAGAGTTAGGCAATAATCAAAGCAGCTTGACCAGAGCGGCAATAATACCGGCCTGTGCCAACATCATACCGGCAATCCATTTGATGAGGTCATTTTTGATGCTTAACTTAAGTTCTCTCAGATCGCGTTTGGTAGCAATGTCATCAAGACCATACTCCAATTTGGCCTGTTCCAGCGTAGACGCGATTGCAGCCTTTTGTAATTTTGTGATGGTTTCCGCTTGCTGGTCGCTGAAACCGGCAGACTTAAGCTCGTTAAAAAATTCGTGGGTATCGAAAGTGATGGCGGTCATGGCGGCCCCTGTGTTTTTGGGTTAGTTTAGCAGTGATTGACGTGCTTAGGAAACAGGGCTATGCTTTTACCCGGAGTCTCAGAACCTCCTTTACAGCGGTACCCGCACCCGATAGTCCATGCGGTTTTTTTGTGTCTGCCATTTTCCAACCCTTGCGAGGATAGCCTCGCAAGGGTTCAGGTCAATGTCGGGAGTAGGCTAATACAAGACCCGCAAGGGGAATAGGCCTGACTGTCTGTAAACAGTTCTGAACTCCTGACACCCAATTTTTAAATTCAGAAAATTTACAGGAGGCAGCAATGTCCAATTTAATCACCCTAGCTTACCCGCTCGCTGACTTATTTAACGGTGAAGCCCATGATTAGCGAACCGGAAAGTCTAAGCAAACTGGAATATGCCATCCATGCTTTGGACGGCATCAATCACGGCATTTGTGCCGCCATAGAAAGCCACAGCACCATTACTCCGATGCAGATTTATTGCATGATTGAACTGGTTAGCGGAGCATTTTCAGAGTGTTTGGCTGAGTTGAGGGAACCGTAGAAACCGGTATAGTTTCGTAGTCCGGTAGGGGCGCATCGCGCCCCATTTACAAATACCCCAAGATCATGGGGCGTTTTTAATGCATTCCAATAAACAATTCATTTCAATAATCAAAATATCCGGTACAAGATTAGGCTCCGAAATGGGGCGCTATGCCCCCCCTACCGGGCTTAGCCAGGAAAAGGCTTTGTATTGAAGATACTTATCTTGCGGAGAGGCATCCGGCTACGGTATGGGTGGAGCTATTATTTGTTATAGGTTCCGTTTGCCGCGCCGAGCATTGGAGCTTTCACCGGAATAAATCAGCAGGATAGTCGATTTGCACGCGCAGCACCCGCAGGTTGGACAAATAGCTTTATCGTTTGCTCACTGTTTACCGAATAAAAGCGGTAGGTAGAAAAGCGTTGTCCGCTACATAGCTGGCAGCGAAAGGTCGAAATTGATATTTCATGGGGCAAAGTTCGGCCAAGAGCCGATGTTAATCCATGCTAGATTGCTGTAGTTTCTAGGACTGCTTCACTCAGAGAGTCGCCGGAGCGCCATCGCCTTCAACTCGGCCGAAGTAGCAATAGCCTTTTCCAAGTTGCAGTGGCTGCCTCTGGTTTTTAGGCCCGCCTCTAGGTACTCACTGCTCGCCTGCCACTTCCCTTTTATTCTAATGGCATTGGCTTTGCAGTTTTCGCATCCTGTTGCACTTCGTTCTCTTTTTGCCCTTAATTCCAGTAAGCGTAGTTCAGTAGCGCATCAAGTTCCGAAAAGTTCTTCAGGCCCAATGTCTCGCAGACCTCCCGGCCCTTCTTGCAGAACCGCACATACTTATCTGCTGAAACCGTTGTTTTGGATGGACGTAGCGGGAAACCGGTGATGTTCGCTAGCGTGAGGCCACTGACCGAATTCTGATTCATGATTGCGAAGTGGTCGCGGTCATAGGTGTGCAGCACTTCGGTCAGAATGTTGATGCCCGCTTGTGGGATGTCTTTGAATTTCTCGAGGAGGGGGCCGAAAACAACTTCAGGGAGGAATTTTTCTGGCCGTTTATCAAGGACCCCTTGAATCATTTGCAACGCCTCCTGAAACACTTTGGCCTTATCGGCCACCTTGTCCCGGTGGCGATGCAGCCCACCTGAGTGCCAGAGATGCTCATTCTTCACCAGCGGTTCATACAGGTCCAAAAAATGCCTCTTGGTGAGCTTTTTGGTCGTCGCAATGCCATCTAATTTATCTTGAGCCGCCCGCCTATTTTCCTCCCGTCGCTGCACCTCCTCTGTGAAAACACTGGTTTCCGGTGCGTGTTTGCTCGGCTCCAGCTTCATGACATCGAGAATAGCCTTGAGCTTGTCCATCGACTGGTCAGTAGACGACGTTGCGAGCTGCGCTCGCTTGCGCGCGATGGTTTGGTGGAAGGTGTGCTCCCGGTGCTGTACTGCATACGCATCAATTAACTCCGTAGTCGCCTCAACAACCTCGCTTGAGGAAATAAGCCGGTCGATAACCTGCGAGACACTTTGAAACAACTCAGCTCCTTCGGCCGTAAGGATAGTTGACAGCTCATGGTTGCTCGATAGGCCTCCGCGCGTCAGGTTTGCAGAGCCGAGCATAACGCGGCTATCTCCATTCTTGTCCTCGAACGCGTACAGCTTCGGATGTAAGACCGTATTCGAATCAGTATTTCCTATGTAGAGATCAAGGTTCTTATACTCCTCTGACAAATCGAGAAGGTCATACAAAACACTAGGAGCTGTCTGATAGAAATCGAGGCCAAGCACAAAGCGGGTACATAGCCCTTTTTTAAGTCGAGCCTCCAGAGCCTCGTAAATCAGCTCTAAGCCTGATTCGCTGGCGAATGCAGAAATACAGTCGAAGGAACTGGAAATTCTCACAAGCGACAGTATATGAGCGGCATGGTTGTTTTTCTTGTTAGTGTTAAGCACCAATTGGGCCGTTACGTCGAAGTATTCTACAGTCATTTTTGTTTCTCCCGATTATTTGAAATACCTACGCGGAATCCATTGTTGTGGGGCCGATAGAAGCATGCTTCATGCGTTCATCTTATACAAGGTGGCAGCATTGAGCCGCCGTTGAGTCGACATAAATTCGATATTCGCCCGTCGCGTTGCCTTTGTGGGGGGGGATACGGTCTATTTGAATGGCTGGTCTACCTTCTGGACCGGTTGCTGCCTACCCACTTGAAACAGAAACGCAAAAATTTACCCTGCAATATAACGCCGAAGAGCTGCCAGTATGTGTCTTGCTTCCGCATTGGTCCATGCCGATCCTGTTGTAAAGCCAGAAAACTCGAATTCAGTATAGAAATAGAACTAGACTTGGCTAGCCGAAGTAAAGCTAATTACAGATATTAATAGCAGGGGACCAAGTAGGTATTGCGTCGTATGGTTGGATCGTCGCGGCTTACGGTTGAGCCGTTCAACCATACATTTCTATCGTTCAACCACACCATTCTAGGGCTTGTCCGCGTTGTCTGTAGGCCGCGAATAACAAGGCTTGCAGACAATCGGCTACGGTTGAGCGGTAAAAGGGGGTGGTTGAAAGACTCAACCATGTGGTTGCAAGACGCAGGGACATGCCGGAAAGGTTCAACCGCACCACTAGACAGTAAAAGGGCATATCGGGACAACACGCCCATGCTCAAGCAGGCTAAAAGAGCTTGGCATCGTTCTTGTCCGGGGCAGAAAAGTGTTGGGCTTCGTACCTCATCCCAACCTACTTGCTGTGTAAAATTGCAAAAAGCGTTTTACATTCCCACACGCCCATTAAACGCATGCGACAACGTCCCGCTGTCGGTAAATTCCAGCTCGCCGCCCATAGGTACGCCGTGGGCAATCCGGCTGGCCGGTACTTGGTGTTTCCTGGCCAGCTCGCCGATAAAATAAGCGGTCGCTTCGCCTTCAACGGTGGAATTGGTGGCCAGGATCAGTTCTTTGATATGGCCTGCCGCCAGTTGTTGTTCAAGCTGGTCCAGCCCTAGTTCGTCGGGCCCTATGCCGTCCAGCGGCGATAGCCGCCCATGCAGCACGAAATAGCGGCCTTTGAAGCCCGTTGCCTGATCGATAATCCAGACATCGGAAGGGTTTTCTACGATGCAGATGATCGAATCGTCCCTTGAAGTATCGGCGCAGATTTCACAGAGCTCGCCTTCGGCCAAGGTGCGGCATTGCCGGCAATGGCCTATTTCTTCAAGTGCTCGCAGCAGTGTTTGAGCCAGCATCAGCGCGCCGTTGCGGTCGCGCTGGAGCAGGTGAAATGCCATGCGTTGGGCGGTTTTAGGGCCGACGCCGGGCAGACAGCATAAATTCTGTATCAGCAGCCCCAATAAGCCTTTTCTATGCATATTAAAAAGGTAGCTGGAATCCGGGAGGAATGGGCAGTCCTGCGGTGACGTCGGCCATTTTTTCTTTTTTCATCTTGGCGACTTTATTGACCGCATCGTTGATGGCGGCTGCGACCAAGTCTTCCAGCATATCTTTGTCTTCGCCGAGCAGGGACGGATCGATGGTTACTTTTCTGGCTTCGCGTTTGCCGGTCATCAGAATGGTTACCAGACCGCCGCCGGATTCGCCCATGACTTGCATGGCGTTAAGCTCTTCCTGTGCTTTCTTGAAGTCTTCCTGCATTTTTTGGGCTTGTTGCATGATGTTGCCGAGTGCATTTTTCATTTGCTTGTCTCCACGCTCGTTAGATGGGTATTTGATTAGATAGGCTCTATGGTACCGGGCATGACCCTGGCGCCCAAGTGTTCTTTTAAAGCCTGGACGTTTTCGTCTGAATTAATCGCGTCAACCGCCGCTTGCTGTTTGTCTTCGCGCGCCTTGGTCAATTGTACGGCAGGCGTGGCGATCGTGGTTTTTTCAGTCGTGATGACTAATTTCAAAGATGTTCTGCGATAAGCTTGTAACGCCTTTTGCAGGTTTTCTTCGGTACGGGCGCTACGAAGTTGTTTATGGCCCGGGTCCAGGATCAAGGTGCAGACGGTGTCGTCAATATTTTCCAGTACGCAATTATGGGCCAATTCTCGGGTCAAACCGCTAATCTTCATGGCGGCAATCATCTCCATCCAATTGGAATCGTATTGCTGGGTAACTGTTTCCGGCGGTGTTTTTTCGGCAATGACAGCGGGTTGCGTTGGTACGGTTGTATTGTAAACAGGCTGAGGCTGAATAGAGGCGGGTTGTGGCTGGACAGAAACAGGCCGCGCCTGCGGTTTGCTAATAGGCTGCCGATTAACCGGCGCTGCTATGGTGCCGGCCGGTCTGAAAGTCAGCATGCGCAACATGACCATTTCAAAGCCGCTACGCGGGTCGGGCGCCAGATCCAGGTCTCTTTGTCCTATCAAACCTATCTGGTAATAAAGCTGGACATCTTCGGGAGTCAGTTTGGCGGCCAACGCGGCAATCATGTCGACATCAAAATCGTGGTCGATGGCGCCCGGTATTTGTTGCACCAAGGCAATGCGATGCAGGACTTGCAAAATCTGTTGCAGCACATCGCTAAAGTCAGGCGTTAAGTTGGCTAGCTCGTTTATTTTGTCGAGTATCGCCGCCGCATCGCCTTCGGCCAGTGCCGTTAAAATATCTTCAACCGGTTGCTGCGCCACGGTGCCCAACATCGCGTTGACTTCTTCGGTGCCGACTTTGCCGTTGCCGTAAACAATGGCTTGGTCGAGCAGGCTTAAGCCGTCGCGCATACTGCCGTCGGCGGCGCGCGATAATAATTTTAACGCGCCCGATTCAGCTTCAATGTTTTCTTGTTGAAGGATGAACTCCATTTGGGTAAAAATCTGGCCGGGCAGCAAACGCTTGAGATTAAACTGCAAGCAGCGGGACAGCACGGTAACGGGAATTTTATGCGGGTCGGTGGTCGCCAGCAGGAATTTTACGTGCGGCGGCGGTTCTTCCAGGGTTTTCAGCAAGGCGTTAAAGCTGTGACCGGACAGCATGTGTACTTCGTCGATCAGGTAGACTTTATAACGGCCTTGATTGGGCGCATATTGGGCGTTGTCGAGTAAATCGCGGGTATCTTCGACTTTGGTGCGCGATGCGGCATCGACCTCGATCAAATCCATGAACCGGCCTTCGTCCAGATCCCTGCACACTTTGCATTCGCCGCAGGGATTAAAATCCTGGAGATTCTCGCAATTGATGGCTTTGGCTAGAATCCGGGCAATGGTGGTTTTGCCGACGCCGCGCGTTCCGGTAAATAAATAAGCATGATGAAGCCGGTCATGCTGCAAAGCGTTCATTAACGATTTGACGACATGCTCTTGTCCGACGACTTCTGTGAAATTATGGGGACGCCATTTTCTGGCGAGAACCTGATAATTCATGGCAGGCTCAAAAGGTAAGTATGAGTTGGGTGGCGATCATGCCAGCCACATCCCGGCACACGAATCTGCTGTTACCGTTGCTCCCTTCCGGGCCTGGCGGGGTTCACAGCGTATCGTTGCGGGAGGACCGACACGATCACCATAAAACATTAGCCGTACTGGCTAAAGGACGGCCATTATCGTTGAATCGGTTTAATAACACAAGCCGGAAATGGCATATATTTTGAAAAAATCTGAAACCGAGCGTATCGGTATCATTCCGATGCTTCCCGATGGTGCTGTCTGCTGGCGTCCTGCCCCGGCCAAATGATCACTGCTGTCCTGAGCCGGTTTTTACCGAAACTGGACATCCGGTCGAAATCTTCAAACGCAATAGGAATAAACTGGCAATCGAGTTCGCTTTGCCGGCCTTCTTCGGGGTCAGGATCGTGCATGTACAGGCAGTCATCGTCGAAACCGCTCATCACTACCCAATGCGGGGCTTTTTTCCTGTCCATCCGAAAGGTACTGATCAGGATCAACGGTATCGCGCCGGACTTGAACGCATCAATCAGGTCGCTCTGGCCGATATTGGCGTAATGTATTTCAATGTCTTGCTCTTGCGCTTCGCGCTTGAAGCTGTTGTCGACCAATTCTACAACCTGCTTTTTTTGCTCATTACGAACACCGTCGATAAACAGCGTTCCGGTCTGGTTAACCCAGACTTCGACCGTAAACTGCCGCCGCTTTGCCGCCAGCGCCAGACCGATCGGATGACAACCGCCATGCCCCGAGGTCATGAAAATGGTGGTGGCTTCGCGCCACAGGTTGATCTCTTCTTCCCTCGAAGGTTGATAAGCCCGGTTTAAACCGTGCATAGCCATCATCAGTGATGCCGGGCCGCAGGTAAACGGCGTGGTTTGTCTTAACCAATGCACCGAGCGGTGTTGCAGGGTATCGCGGTAACGGCGGATACGTTTTTGATAACGTAACGCGTCTTTGTGATCTTCATAATAATCGCGGTAGATGCCGAATTTTTGGTAGCCCAGCCATTCGTAAAGCTTGATTGCCGACGTGTTATCGACGCTGACTTCAAGGCGAATGTACAGCCTGCCGGCATCGCTGGCGGCCTGTTCGCCTGCCGTCATCAGTAATTTGGCGATGCCTTGTCCCCGGTGCTGAGACGCAACGCCCAGCGAATAAACTCTAGCCAGCCGGGTGCCGGGGTGATAAATAATAAGGATATAGCCGGCGATTGTTCTTTCCATGTCGGCGACCAACAAGGCGCGATGTTCTGCCGTTATCCAGTGTTTGAAGCTGCGCCGGCTTAATTGATCGGTGTCGAAACAGCTTTCCTCAAGCGTCACCAATTGATTGAGATCGGCTAGCAGGGCAGGGCGGATTAAAATGCTCAAGATGACACCCCCTGTAAGCCTTGCGCTATTACTTGTCTGGCGCGGAACAATACCATTTCCTGCCACGCCTGTTCGTCGGGGCAGAAATGACGGCGCATGGTTTTACTGTGTTCCAGACGCGCTTGTTGGTTACCGGCTTGCGCCCATAGTTGATGGTCGCGCAGTAAAGTTTCAAATAATTGATCGGTACTGAATGTGCCGAATTCCAGCGTGATGTAACAACTGCGCTCATTCATGACTGCGTGCCAGGCATAATCCAGCAAGCCGATTTTGGGTACCGAGCTGGATGTACCCAACAACGGTAAGGCCACCGAATCGCCGTACCAATGGCGGGCGGCACGGGTTCCGGCGCTGTCCGGCTCATGGTCGCAAATGATTTCGCCGTAGCCGTAAGAGCCCAGGCCGGTATGCAGATCGATAACGGCCAAATTCTTCTGTTGTAACGCATATTGACGCATCAGGTCTTCGCAAACCAGCCTGCCGTGCGCGGGCGCTGTTCCGCCGTAAAACGGCCCGGACGGATCGCTGTATTGTCCGGCGCTAACGGCTTTTTCCAATGCCACGCGGCCATGTTGTCTTTCAAACTCGGCCAAGGCGACTTTCCGTTGTCTGGCATCCACTAGATAAAACGTATCTTTGAGCAGGTCATAGTCATTATTCACAGGCAACGGCCTGGAGAAATCGACAATATTGCGGTTAAGGTCAACGCCGTCCGCATCGCAACGCCGTTGCCAGGCATAGCCCCACGGCGTCAGCGCGTGGACCATCAATACCGCAGTACCGGGCGGAATCGCGACATCGCCGGTTGCAATCAAGGCCAGCTGGTCGATTTGTATCGCGCTACCGGCAAAGCCCTCAATACCGTGCGTGCCGCCGAGTAAAACCAGCACATTTGATGCATCTTCCGGGCCGATCCAGACCGTGTCGGTCATCAGCTCTTCGCCTTCAGGCCCGGCGCCCGAACATGAATAAGACAGGTGTTGAGCACGGCAGGACAGTTCATTTAATCGCGCCAGCCAGCGTTGACGGCCGGCAGCATAACGGCAGGGAAAAACAGCGGTATCGATAGCGGCAAGAGGAAGACAATATGACATGACGGTTACCTGAAATTTTTCTCTAGCATAGCCCCAGTTAAGTTAAATCAGGAAATATTTTTCAATCCTTATAAAAACTCCTTGTGCAATCAACGGGCCGGTTACAGAATTAAGCCCTACCTAACTTACCGGAGTTTTTATGGCGCGCACTCTTCTGGTTGTTGACGATCTCTCCGACTGGAATCCTTATTACCCCAGCGACCAGGTCATCACCTTTGAAACCTATCTGGCGACCGAGCAGGACCCCTCTCAACAGCGTGTCCGCATCATCAATCTTTGCAGCAGCTATCGTTATCTTTCCGATGGATATTATTGTTCATTGCTGGCCGAAGCCAGGGGGCATCACGTTATTCCGTCGGTTAAAGTACTGAACGACCTGGGTAAAAAGGCGCTGTACCGGTTGCAGCTCGACGACTTGTCGCAAACGCTGGAGCGCGCTTTTAAAACCGCCGACAAAGGCAAGGAAGCAACCTTGCTGAGTTATTTCGGCACCACGCCCGATCCGGCTTTTCAGGAGCTCGCCAGGTTACTGTTCGAACGCTTTTCCTGCCCGATTCTGGAAGTGACCTTGCGTTACTACGCGCAGCAGTGGGAAATCGTCGGCTTAAAGGCTATATCGCATCGGCATCTGGATGACGCGCAGCAAACCGTCTTTGCCGATGCGCTGGATAAATTCAGCACCAAAGTTTGGCGCAAAGGCCGTGCCCGTAAAGCGGCGCGCTTCGATCTTGCTATTTTGGTTAATCCCGAAGAACAGTTACCGCCGAGCAACCGCGGCGCGCTGAAAAAATTCATCAAAATAGGTAGACAGCTGGGCATTGAAATAGAAATGATAACCCAGCACGATTATGTGCGCCTGCCCGAGTTTGACGGTTTATTTATCCGCGAAACCACCAACATCGATCATCACACCTACCGTTTCGCCAAAAAGGCCGAGGCCGAAGGGCTGGTCGTTATCGACGATCCGACTTCGATGCTGCGTTGTACCAATAAAGTTTATCTTGCCGATTTGTTCCGCACTCATAAAGTGCCTTCGCCGAAGACCTGGCTGCTGCACAAAGGCAATGCCGCGCATTTGGATAGAGTGGAAGCGGAAGCCGGTTTTCCGATGGTCATCAAAATCCCCGACGGCTCGTTTTCCCGCGGCATCGCTAAAGTGAATAATCGAAAAGAGCTGGAACTTAAAGTCGAAGAGCTGTTTCAGAAATCCGCGCTGCTGCTGGCGCAGGAGTTTCTTTATACCGATTTCGATTGGCGTATCGGAATATTCAATAACAAAGCCTTATACGCGTGCCGCTATTACATGGTTAAAAACCACTGGCAAATTTACCGCTACGGCAGCAGCCGGATCGATACCGGTAGTTTCGCGACCTTGCCGACGTTCGAAGTTCCCAAAGCAGTGCTTGAGGCCGCATTAAAAGCTACTCAGCCGATAGGCAACGGCTTGTACGGCGTGGATGTTAAAGAGAAAAACGGCAAAGGCTACGTGATCGAAGTAAATGACAACCCGAATATCGACAGCGGCGTCGAAGACAAATACCTGGGCGACGAACTGTATCGATTGGTTATGACCGAATTGCTGCGGCGCATGGAGAATCGCAGCAAAGGCATGTTGACGCTGTAGATTATTTTTTCAACTTTAAGGGGAATGGCGATGTTCAAGTTACTGATATTTTTGGCTGCGGCGGTTTTTGTTCAAAATATTTACGCCGACGATTTAACGCCGGCGTTGCAGCAAACGCAGGATTGTCTCAAAAACCAAAATTGCGCCGCCGCGAGCACCGAAGCGGGCAAAGCGGCCGACCGGAAATTATTGGAGGCCGTAGGCGGCAACGCGGGCGATAAGCAAGCGCTGTATAACATGTCGGGCGACATCATGGCCGTGCTGTTCCAGCAATCGGGCGGCGACCCGGCCAAAATGCAGGTTTTGCTGCAAAAAGCGCAAACCGATCCCGAGAATTTTTTAAATTCGTTGCCGCCGGATATGAAAGCCAAGATCGGAAATATCGCGAGCGAAATCGAAAAGAATCAGGCTTCCGGACAAAAGCAGTGATATGGAGGCGCTGGAGTGCAAGCTTTGCTTGCACAAAGCAGGCGGAGCCTGCACTCCGGTGCTATTGACGAACTGGCTATGTTAAAACGTTACAAACATCGCCCAGCGCATTTGTTGCTGGATAAAACCGATTACTTTATCACCAGCAGTATTTACCAAAAACGCGAGTTGCTAAACGACACGCTCAAAACGCAATTGATCGCTTTATTGCGTCAGGCATTCGCCGAATTTCGCTGGACGCTGGAGCATTGGGTAGTGCTGAACAATCACTATCATTTGATGGCGTTTAGCGACAAAGGTACGGACTTGCCGAAAATCATAGCTCGCGTACATTATCAATCAGGGCAACTCATCAGGAGTGTTTGTTCTTCGGATTTGCCCGTATGGTGGAATTATTGGGATTATTGCCCGCGTAACGAACAAGACTATTTCGTTCGCCTTAACTACCTGCTGAACAACCCAATCAAACACGGTTATACGAAAAATCTGTTTGATTATCCGTTTTCCAGTTTTCATCAGCATATAGAAAAAGTTGGAAAGGAAGAGCTGCGGCGGCAATTTAGCGACCACAACAAATATCGGTCTTTGATTTTGAGCGAGGACGATTTTTAACTGACGACCGGAGTGCAAGCTTCGCCTAAAGCGCCTACTGTTGGTGCTTGCACAAAGCAGGCGGTGCCTGCACTCCGGTTCGTTGTTTTTATCGCTGCCGGGGCGAAAGATCAATTCTCGATACGCTTGAAAGACAAATACTTATAGCTGCCCTTGCGCATATTGAAAAAAGCCAATTCGGGCAGGCTCATCATGATACCGGTGGCGCCCGATTTCAAATTCTTACCCGCATCCCAAGGCCAACTGAACAAACCGTACAGGCTCTGGCTTATGCCTGCACCCGTGTTTACGGCGCCGAACAAAGGCCTGAGCGGCACGTTGTCGTCGGTAAAAAACACGAACAATGAATCGTCGGGATTGTACCGGTACAAGCGGCTGCTGATGACGTTGGACTCCGCCAATGCCGCAACCGGCCCGGTCAGCTTGGCCAGCTCAAGCTTGCGGTAAGAATCCAGGTCGCGGCTTTCCGTGGCGTGGTAACGGTCCAAAACCGATTGGTAGGCGACAAAAGGAATAAAGTTATAAGCAGCATTGATATGGCCGCCCAAACGTCGTTCCGATTCTTTTATTGAAGCGTCCGGATCGTCGCCAGACTTTAGCAAGGCCTTGTCGATGGTCCTGAACAGTTCGGTAACGCAATTTCGGCCGAACAGATCGTAGCGGTAGCTTTGCTGCAACGCGGCAATCAGGCGGTTTTCAAGCTCGTCCGCTTTCGACTGTGCCTCGGACAATTGTGCCGGCGTTAGCTCGGGAACCGGCCCGTCGGGGAACGCAATGCTTCTGGATGGCAAGGCTTTTTCGCCGTTAAAGCGGAACGCGCGCCGCCGTTCGCTATTTAGCAGTTCGAGATAACGGTTGGCCGCCATCTCGATTTGGCTGTATTCGGCTTCGGACAAATGCCGGCGCGATGCCGCCGATTGCCGGGCCCGGTTCAGCGCTGCTTCGGCATCATTCATCAATACGCGCAGTTGGGCGCTGTGTTCAAGGTACTGGTCCGGCGCTAGCTTTTCGCTGTCATCGGCAAAATCGTCGACAAACACCCAGTAGCCGGACTGTAAACTCGCATCGACAGCAAGATAACGGGCCAGATTGACCAGAACCGCATGGCCCCAATCCGGGCGGTTTGAATCGACCGCTTTGATAAGACTGGCCTCCAGGCCATTGCGCAAATCCTGCAATACCCGGCTTTCCGCATCGGAGATTTTGAGACTGGGTTGATGCATTCGCACCAGCATGTCGGCACGCAACGGTTGGGTATCGCTCAAAGCCTTGAGCGCGAATAATGCCGTCGCAAGGTCCGAATAGTGTTCGGTAAAGGAATAAATTGCTGGCGCAACGTTATCGTCTACCGGATCAAGCTCCGGCCAACGGCTGGGCGTCAAGGCTTTGATTTGCGCTTCGATGTTTTCGCGGCGGTGCGATAAAAAATCCAGTCCGTGGCGCTGTTCGATTTTTTGCCGCAGGTTTTGGACGGCCGGCGATTTTGGCGCGGCTTCCGGCGTTTCGTTATAAAAAAGCCCGACGCCTTTTAAGCGCAATACTGAAGTTTTATCATTATCGGCATGCAGCAAATGCCGGATAAAAATCAGCTCCTTATGCAGATCGTCCAGCAGCTTGAACTGCCGTTCCTGCACCAGAAACTGCGATTTGAACCGGTCCCTGAGCCGGTTAAACGTGTCGTTGCCGACCTCGATGCGGGCCACATGCATCGGCCGGTTCTGCAAGTAGCGGTATAAAAAGTGAAACTCGTCTTTGGGTTGCCTGAACAGCCGGATCAGGCCGGAATCGACGTGCTGGTAATGATAGATGTCGTCGTCGAATTGGATTGCGGCATGGCCGCCGCTGGAATTGCCTTCGCTGGCTTCGATATACAGAAAATTAAACGAGGCGGAGGAAGCAGCAGCCGGAAGCGGCAAAACCAATGCCGCCGCCAGCGCGAACACGCCGGCGCACGGAAAACTCGGGGTAAAGCTTAGCAAAGCTTATTTTTCCGAATCGTAACCTTTTTGGATATCTTTCATGTGCTCCCGGTCGGATTCGGCAAAATTCTTTTTATAGGTTTCGTATGCGGTGCCTTCTACGCCGGCTTTTTTCAGGCCTTTGCCGATTGCAATATAGGTTTTGTTGTCTTCCTCCCAGTTAACGACGCCCCGTTTCGCGGCAATATCGCCCACGCCTTTAACAAAGCTGGCGTAGTCGGCTTCCGCATGCGAGGATTTCACATAAGCCTGCGTGTAATCCGACACTTCGTTTTCGTATTTCTTTGACTGGCTCGAGCCTGACGATTCGGAAATACTGCCCACGCTGTCGGAGATGCTGCCGGAACTGTCGGAAAAGCTCCGCGAGCTGTCCGAAAAAGAGCAGCCGGCGGCCAGCAGCGGTAGCGACAGCAGCGCGGCTTTGGCATAGTTACGGTTAAAGTTTTCCGAAGTAAAAAGCATGATTGATTGTCTCCATAAAATAAAATTGTACTATTTTAGAAAGTTTAGAATGATTCGAACGAATAGAAAAGCTAATCATGCGGCGCAATACGCGACAAGACGTTAAACTATGGCAGCAATTTTTTGTAAAAGGTAAGTCGGGTTGTGTCTTACCGTATTGAATCGTCTTGCATTTAAGTGGTGGCGGCCATGCCGGATGGCTTTGATTTAAAAATGAAGAAAATCAAGAAAACTAGGAAAATTAAGAACATCAATCAAACGGACTTGTTTGAACTGCTAGAGCGGCTGGTGCAATTGGAAGAGGTCGAATCGGAATTAAATATGACCTCTTCGCTTGGGCCGCTGGAATTAAACGCGATTGTAGAAAAACAAGTCGATTGGGTTGATTTGGAGTTATCGATTTAGTTGTCTGCGTGATAACCCCTTGTGGTTGGCCCGGAATCATAGGATGCAATCGCGTACCGTGTTGCTCCATCCCGCACAGTAGGTCATCAAATGAGACCTTTTGAATAAGTGCTACAATGCCTTTACCCCGGCCAAAAGCGGAACACCACTCATGATTCGACTTCTCTATCTTAGCCAGTCCTCAAGTGCATTAACGAAAGACCAAGTACAGAAAATCCTGGAGTCATCGCGACGGAATAATCCGGCTCTTGGCCTGACTGGCGTCCTTATTCACGGCGGCGGCGTGTTCATGCAGGTTTTGGAAGGGCCTGAACAAGCGGTGCTCCGTATGTATCTGAAGATACTGGACGATAAAAGACACATCAATTGCAAAATCATCTACATCACGCCCATAGACAAGCGCATCTTCGAGGGTTGGTCTATGGGCGCTATCGAACGCGACGATGTTTTGGGGTTCAATCAAATCATGGAACTGCATCATCAGCGTAAAGAAGTGGTTCAAGCAAAGGTTTTCACAAATGCGATGCATGAATTTCTTGATATCCTGAAGGCTGAGCATGGCTAATTTTAAAGGCTCGTAACTTGTAGGGCGTCAATAGCGTATTGCGCCGTTGAAGTGCTGTGAGGCCGCTATGTATTGGGATGTAAAAACTGTAAAGCCGTTGCCGGATTTTTGCATTTATGTGGAAATCGAAGATGGGCGTAAAGGAGTCTTTGACTTGAAGCCTTATCTCGACCACGGAGTTTTTCGTGAGCTTCGGAATGTGCATTATTTCAATCAGGTAGGCATTTTGTTTGGGGCGGTAACTTGGCCCAACGAACAGGACATAGCCCCTGAAACGCTGCTTGCTAAAATGGTTCCTGTGGAATCAATCGTGTTTTAATAGACCCGGAAGGCGAAGCTCCAGCTTCGTAAAACGGGAAGCTGGAGCTTCCGTAACCGAATTCCCAAGCTTGAGAGACTGTGAAAGTATTATCAGACACCCTATTTTATAATATGCACATCATCCGCTAACCGCCAGTTAACCAACCATCATGACATCACGCCGCTATCAACCCGTATTAAACCGTCAGCAAGACATGTTGCTGCCGCCTTGTGTCGATGAATACGTCAGCCAGAATAATCCGGTGCGCGCCATAGATGCGTATGTGAACACC